>Ga0247734_1000090_pt1 | contig 81292 bp, 68 predicted proteins | sample UWRJL103311B2_FD_180933 | JGI IMG/M metagenome (GOLD analysis project Ga0247734, IMG submission 180933) | Plant litter microbial communities from Arlington Agricultural Research Station in Wisconsin, United States - UWRJ-L103-311B-2 | ecosystem: Environmental > Terrestrial > Plant litter >... | reverse complement strand
ATAAATGTATCAAGATGCGTTTGTATCAAGATATCTTTGTTAGTTTTTATCCCACCATACTTTGGAGAGGAAAGAGTCGCCATTGGATAAGCGGCTCACGGCGGCTGTATAGTTAGCATTATTTAACTGTGCTTCGCGGGTGGAGTAGATGGCCCTAAGCGGTATGTTCCCATTGGTAGACCCCTGATTGCTGCCTGGGGTGAGAACCGGATATCCCGTTCTGCGCCATTCAGCAAATGCTTCATAGTTTCTGCCAAATAAGTGAATCCATTTCTGTGTTTGGATCTTTTCCATTTTCTGCGCGTCAGACAAACCTGTAAAACTTAGGGCCGATGCAGTGTATGCAGTTGGTAAAGTAGTAATAGAATAGGGGGCAAGCTGAAACGCAGCGCTTACACCGGCTTTGAAAAATGTTTCAGCATCGGCAGCCGTTGCTCCCCATCCTAAAAGTGCGGCTTCAGCTTTAAAGAAGCTTACCTCGGAATAAGTTAAGGCGTAGGCTGGTATCGGTGTAAACGTTGAACTAAACCATGTGGTAAGGGATGCTGTGGAATAATTATCCCTGATCACTTGTCCCAGCTGTGCATCAGTTAGAGCAACACCCAGGCCCACATAATCAGGTGTTCCAGCTCTAACGCTGCTTAATGTAGGTTGTGCCAGTAAAGGAAGTCGCGGATCATTGTACTCTTTTAATTTACTAACCAGTGCGGCACCAAGATACCTGAGGTCGGAACTCCCTGTTAAGAATTGCCTTAACATTGGATTTGCATTCACTGGCTGTGCATTGTTAAAAGTTGGAACCGCTGCATTGTCTGCATTTGCTGTAAAAAGTAAGGCCGATTGGCCCATGGCAGATTCAACAGTTGTACGTGCCAATGTTGGGTTGGCATAACGCAGACGGAAGCCCAGGCGAAGTTTTAGTGAGTTTGCAAACTTGCGCCATTTGGGAATGCTTCCTCCATAAAAGAAATCTGCTGTACCATAACTCTCATCTCCATCGGTAAGCTGGCCCATTGCTGTATTAAGGTCATTGATCAGCGAAGTGTAAATGCTTTCCTGTGTATCAAATGCTGGGGTAACCTGCAGGGCATCAGTAGTTTTTGTGACCTGTGAATAAGGAATGTCACCAAACATGTCGGTCATCCTTTGCCAGATGCTGATTTCATAAATTTTGGCGATTGCCAGTTTTGAGCGGCCAGATGGATCACTTTCTCTGCCTCTCAGTTCATAATTGATTTGTTTTAAGTCTTTAATCAGGGCGTAGTGGGTCTCCCATATCAAATCTTCAGAAGATTCCAGGTACCTTGATACAGGCACTACCTGTCCTCCGGCCCAATGTTGTACCCATGATCCAAATTTGTTGTTGGGCAATTCACCACCTTCAGCGAAGGTACCGTCCCTTAAAACCCTGGAGAAAAGTAATACCGGGTCTATCGTAGTTACTGATGTAGGCGGGGTATTTAACTTTTCGAAATCTTTAGTGCAGGAAGTAAGTACCATGGCCATCGTAAAGCCGAAGAGTACTGTCTGTATGAATTTTTTCATAAAATATATTTTTAAACGCTACTGCGGTTGTTATTTAAAATGATAAGCTCAAATTAACGCCTATGTTCCTTAACATTGGTAATGAAGTAGATTCTATACCGATGGATGAGTTAGACGTATTGAATGAAGATGCCTCTGGCGAAAATCCGTCTGTTTTACGTTGAATATAAAACAGGTTTCTGCCATAGATGCCCACTGCAACATTCCTGATCTTGGACGTAGGGATATATTTAGCAGGTAGTTTATAACTCACACTGATTTCCCTCATAGCAATATAACTCGCGTCGTTCAGCATTTCTTCTGATACCATCACCTCTTTATCGCTCGCCACCATATTCCAGTAGTCTTGTGCTTTTACAGATTTTGTATTGGCAACCCCTGTGCCCGACCAGCTGCCGTCTGCGTTTTTAGAAGCTACAATTCCTGAAGCTACGTACGATCCGTCCCTGCCTTCGAGTGTTTTCTTTGTCGTACCAAAAATAATCTCTTCCCTGTTGCTTTGCGAGAAGATCATTCCGCCTTGACGGATGTCTACCAACGCGTTAAGTGTGATGTTTTTATAGGTGAATGTGTTAAAGAAACCACCAAGCCATTTTGGCTGTGCATTTCCAATAGTTTGCACTACGCGCCCGTTGCTTCGTAATGGAAGACCTGTGTCAGGATCTATCAGCCTGTTGCCGTTTTCGTCTTTAATCCAGGCAAACTGTGTACCCACCAGTTCTCCAAAAGGTCGACCTACCTGGGCCACTACATTTATACCCCTGTCTGATCCCATGAGGAAGGTTTCGATCCCTTGTGTAAGGGAAAGTACTTTGTTTGCATTTTTGTTGAAATTAAAGGTTGTTTTCCAGGTAAAGCCCGATGCCGTTTTAACTGGCGTTGCATTGAGGGACAATTCAATCCCGCGATTGCGGATTTCACCGGCATTGATCCTGTTTACACTGTACAAACTGGATGGCGCAATAGGAACGTCGAGAATCTGGTTCTTGGTAGAAGCCTGGTAAGCAGTGAAACTAAAGCCCAACCTGCCTCCCCAAAGTTCAAGGTCTGATCCAAACTCGATTGACGTAGTTAATTCATTTTTAAGGTTTTGATCTGGAATGATCGTTGTGAATGTGGCCAAAGGTACACCACCATGTGAGTATTGATCAAGACTGTATGTTCCAGTTAACTGGTATGGGTTACCTGAACTTCCTGCCTGCGCAATTGATCCCCTGAATTTCAGGTACCTGATGGTGCTGCTTTGAAACTTGAAGGCGTCGGACGCGATAAAACTTGCACTTGCGGAAGGGTAAAAGAAAGAATTGTTATTTGCAGAAAGCGTGGACGACCAGTCATTTCTGGCAGATAGGTCCAGGAATAAATAATCTTTGTAACTGATCTGGCCAGAACTGTAAACAGAGTTGATTTGTGATTGAACCAGGTCAAATACGTAAGAGTTGGTTAGTGTATTGTTAATAACATAAAGATTTGGAACAATAAACTGGTTTCCGGTATTACCCGTTTGGCGCAAAGAACGGTTGAGGTGACTGGCACCAACGTTAAGGGTTACGTTAAAGTCATTTTTGATTTTGAAATTACTGTTCAATAAAGCGTCAAAATTGTCTTCACGTACGCGGATTACGTTTTCACTCATATCTCCCCGGCGGTTTAAACTTTGATAGGTATTTACTGCACGGTATCTTAAACGCTGGTCTGTGTAAAAGTCTGTACCACCAGTGGTGCTCAGTTTTAACCATGGTTTTATATCGTATGACAGTCTAAGGAAACCGATAACGCGATCACGGTGGTCAGTGTTCCGCGTTTCATTGATGGTCCAGAAAGGGTTGGCTGTAGAACTGTTTGTGGCGTAGGTTTTTTCCAGGCCAACTACCGGATTGGAATAACCTAATTGTCTGGATATATCAGCTGCGGTCCATTTATATTGACTGAGGATGTCCATTGGGATACTCCTTGGCTGACTAATCAAAAGATAAGCTGGGTTATCTGAAGCGTCAGACAAAGTTGGACGGTTCGCAGCGTCCTGCATAATATAGTTCAACTTAGCGTCGAGGTGGAACTTATCGGTAATAGCCGCTTGAGTACGAAGATTGAAATTATGCCTGTTGATAGTATTAGTTGGCACATACCCGTCTACATATGTGTTGTTGTATGAAAACCTGTAGTTCACTTTTTCGTTTCCACCATCTACACTTAGTGTGTTAACATATTGTTTTTCAGTTTGAAAGAAACTGCTGTAAGTATCTGGCTGAGGTGTAAAAGACAATACATTTCCCCATGGATCTTCATAAGTCTGGCCTTCCATCTTAGCGCCCCAGCTGGAACGTGTAAGCCTGTCGCGACCGCCACTTAACTTTGGCATTCCTGTAAAACCACCAGCAATAGCCTGGGCCATGGTAACGATACTTCCGTCTGATTTTCTGAAATTGGTGAAATCGCCATTTAATCCTTGTCCGTATTCGTTTTGAAAATCTGGCAGTACGAGTGCAGTTCCAATAGAAAAATCAGATTTAAACTGAATGTTCATTCCTGTCCCGGCTTTGCCTGATTTTGTGGTGATCAGGATTACGCCATTACTACCACGTTGTCCATATAATGCAGCAGCATTTGGGCCTTTTAACACGGACATCGTTTCAATATCATCAGGATTGATGTTTGAAATTCCATCACCATAATCTGTTCCTCCTGAGCTGCTGGCAGCACCGATGTTCTGGTTGTCAATCGGCACACCGTCTACCACGTATAACGGCTGACTATTGCCAATTAACGAGTTATTACCCCTGATTACCACTTTAGAAGAACCACCTGATCCTGAAGATGCGCGGCTTACCTGCACGCCAGACACTTTGCCTGAAAGTGCATTGGCTACATTCACTTCGCTTCCTTGCGTAAGTTCATTTCCTTTAAGCTCGGCCATGCTGTATCCTAAAGCCTTTTTATTTCGCTTTATGCCGAGGGCGGTGATTACCACATCGTTCAGTTTTGTTGCATCCTCTTCAAGGGTGATGGCGATGGACACTTTGTCAAGCAGATTGATCGTGTAATTTTCAAGAACTTTTGTTTTGTAGCCGATTGAGCTGAATGTAAATGTATATCCTCCACCTTGTGGAATTCCGGCAGCGGAAAACAAACCTGAATTGTTTGTTGTGGTGGTACTGGTAAATGCTTTAGCCTTATTTTCAATTTTCACAGACACTCCTGGCAGGGTGCCGCCAGCGGCATCCTTCACAATGCCAGTTACGTAAGGTCCGGTTTGCCCGCTTGAAATTGCTGGAAACAGCATAAAAACGAAGCAGGAGAGGAGAATGGTTCGAAATCCTCTTTTTGCAGTTTTAGATAGAATTTTTTTCATAGTTCATTTGATAAGTTTTGCATTGTTGGTTTAGTTGGTTATTGTTTTGGTTATTTTGATTTGACTAGTCGTTCTTTTGACTTTGTTTGGTTGAGGGTTTTAAGTAGTATGCCTGGTTACGCATGGTGATGGTTAAGTCGTTTAACAGGGAGGTTTCTTCAATGATTTTGTTCGCGGTAAGACTATCACGGTTGAATGTCCCGGTGAAGTAGCGGTTTGAAATATCTTTATTCCTGTAGTGGATCTCGGTATCGAATTCCTTTTCAAGCAGAGAATAAATATTTCGCAGGCTCTGGTTTTTGAAAATAATAGAAGAGGCAGTAAGTTCTGTACTTCCCATTTTTAGCATTTCGGTTTTAGGCCGTTTCTTTTTTATCAGACCAAGAGAAGCCAGATAGGTGGTTTTATTGACCGACAACTGCTGGCCGGGGAGAAGATAGACAGCTCTCATCCTGGCAGACATCTGCTGATCTTCAGGTTTAACCACAACTTTTCCTTCGTAGAGAACAATCTTTGTGTTGCTTGCCTCCGGATAGGCATAAACGATGAAATCAGTTCCTAATGCGGTAGTTACCATTCCGCTGGCGTACACTTTAAATGGGCGGCTTCGGTCTTTGGCTACTTTAAACCGTGCACTGCCCTTAAGATAAAAGTTTCTCTCGTTGCCTTTAAAATGTTCAGCATAATGGATTTCACTTCCTGGCTTCAATGTAATAAGTGAACCGTCTTCAATTTTTAATTTAAGATCATCTTTTCCATAATTGATTTTTACCAAGTTGTAAGACAGTTCTGCCTGTTTGGCTGCAGGTTCGGTAACCCTTGTCTTTAACATGCTGACAGACCAAATGATTAGGATAGATGCGGCGGCAGAAAGCCACCAGTAGTACCTGGAGCTAACGTATTTAAATTTGAGTATAGACCATATTTTCTTGTGTATTACAGCTGATTTATCAGCTGCGAGCACTTGTGAATCATCCATTTCTTCCCAAGCCTGGACAGGAAACAGTTCATCCAGTAAATCCGGATGTTTCAGCAAATGATTTGCGACAGCTTCTGCTTCCTCAGCATTACATTGGTTCTTTATAAATTTTTCGAGTAGCGCCCTGGTGATTTCCATTTTATTCAATACGTTTGAAAATGGCCTTACCCCCAAGAAGGAACTATTTATTTTTACACGCTTTTAGGTCAGTTGCAAAGCAATGAGCAGAGGGCTAATGCCTCTCAAAAACCTAAGCGCAAGCCCAATATGGTTTTCTACAGTTTTAGGTGAGATGGAAAGTTTTTGGGCAATTTGGTGATAGGATAGATGCTCCATCCGGCTCATAAGAAAAATCTGCTTACGTACAGCAGGCATACGCTCTATTGCACGATAAACTATACCTAAAGCTTCTTTGTGCTCGAGCGTATTTTCTTCGAAAATCTGGTTTTTCGATTGGATGTATTGTACATATTTTCTCGATTGAGCGGCTTTTCTAAGCTCATCAACGAAGATAGTTTTTGCCATGCGGAACAGCTGAGTGCTTAGAGTATGCTCTTCGGAAAGTCCTTCTCTTTTATCCCAGAGGCGCACAAATACCTGTTGGACTACCTCCATAGCGATATCCTCGGAGCCCGACTGCTTTAATATGAAATGGTAAACTTTGCTACTCCAATTGTAATAAGCAGACTCAAAGGACGTTTTATCGCCATTTTTTATCGCTAGTACCTCATCAATCTCAAAATACTTCATAAATTTCAAATAATGTTGAGGTAATATCTTGGAATAAGCAACTACCGGAGTAATTTAATCTTCACCGGCTTGGAAAAGGCTATATTGTATTGCTGTTTCCTGAAATATCTTATTTCTGCAAAAGACTGATAGCTAATATATAGTTTTTAGTGGTTAGTTGAAAATAATCATTTGTAAATAAATGTTTTTATGGATTATGAAGCTTCCGTGATCATTTTTCAACAGCGCTTTTAATTGTTCATTTTAATTTTGACAACTCTCAAGCGCAGTTTTTGGTGCTGTTTACAGACGGATGCTTTTAGTGCATTTAATCAAAAAATACTCAAGGGATGTCTGATATTGAATATGAAAAAAGCTGCCCCGAAAGGCAGCTTCTATGTTATTTAAAATTTAATTTTCTAGTTCCCGGGATTCCTACTTCACGTAGAATTTTCCTGGCTTGTTCTGCCTTTTTGATAAAGTAAGGATCATTACCACGATCTTTAACCTTATCGCTCAAAATTGCATTACCTTTTAAAATTGCTTGTTTTTTAACTATTGTCATAATAACTCCTTTCTACTAAACAATTATAACCTGTTATTTTCTTTTAACCAAAATGCATGATAGTTTACATTTTTCTGAAATGAATACCATAGCTTGTCCTTCAAGCCAAAGATTAGATAATCTATGCTGATTTCGTCGAGCCTGCCGGATATGACCATTTGGTACAGTCTTGTCCTTGATGGAGTACTCCCCGTTATGAAAATATGCAAGATCATTTTTATTTTCGCCGTGTTAAATTGAAAGTATACTCAATTTGTAGATTTTATTCTTTTACATTTGCCATACTTAAAAATGGAATGGAATGAAATTTATAAAGTTACTATTGTGCGCTACTTTCGTTAATTGCTCTTTGGCTGCTTTTGCGCAGCAGAAAGATGAGAGACCAAATGTTATTTTCATTTTAGCAGATGATCTGGGTTATGGTGATGTTGGGGCTTATGGGCAAAAGCTAATCCAAACACCTAATATTGACCAAATGGCCAAAGAAGGAGTAAAATTTACTGATTTTTATGCCGGTGCACCCGTTTGTTCACCTTCAAGAGGGTCTTTACTCACAGGGCTTAATACCGGTCATGCTACAATACGTGGCAATAATACCATTACAGGTGGCATCGCGGGTAAAAAAGGAAAAGCGACAGTAAACAGAACAAACCTTAGTCCCCAAGATTATACCATTGGAAATTTAATGCATGATGCAGGTTATACAACATCATTAGTGGGAAAATGGCATGTAGACGGTTATGACACACTTGCCACTCCCTTACAGCACGGATTTGATAAATTTACGGGTTGGCTGGTAAGTTATCCGGAAACATACGCCCGTACCTATTGGCCTGAGAAACGCTACGACAACGGTAAAATAGTGCCTGTTGATAAAAACGTGGACGGGAAAAAAGGCTACTATGAAACCAATTTGTGCACTGATGAAGCAATTGGTTTTCTTTCAGAACAGAAGGGCAGCAAAAAACCATTCTTTCTAATGTTAAATTTCAATAATCCACATTCACCACTTGATGTGCCTGATCAGGCAATTTTTGCGAATAAAGACTGGCCTGAAGATATGAAGACCTATGCTGCCATGGTTTATTACATGGATCAATCGGTTGCTAAAGTCAAAGACTATCTTGTAAAGAGCGGATTGGCAAAAAATACAATTGTAATTTTTACTTCAGATAATGGACCAAGGTCTGAAAATACAAAACAGTTGGCTGCAGTATCTGATTTCTTTGTATCAAATGGTCCGTTAAAGGGCCACAAGCGTGACATGTATGACGGAGGAATCAGGGTTCCATTTATTGTATGGTCGCCCTATTTAAAGAATATGCCTAAAACATCTCATGTTCCGGCATACTTTGCAGATATCATGCCCACCTTTGCTGAAATAGCAGGTAAAAAGTTAGACCATAAATCAGATGGTACCAGTATTTATTCTTCTATTCAAGGGAAAAAGCCTGTTATGAAAGATAGGTTTTTGTACTGGGAATTTTTTGAGCTGGGTTTTGAGCAGGGCGTTCGTTATGGAAAATGGAAAGCAGTAGTACGAAAAAAGAAACTGGAGTTATATAATGTAAACGATGATATTGGTGAGAAGAATGACATCGCCGCCCAACATCCGGATGTTGTTAAAGAAATAGAGGACTATCTTCTTACTGCAAGAACTGATTCTCCATTCTGGCCTGTAAGGTAATTTTGAACAAACTTTAAGAAAAAGCCGTTTCCGATTAAAGAAACGGCTTTTTTTATTTTTTAGCATCAAGCCATTTCAACAGGATCTCTACTGTATCGGTATAGAAGAGTTTGTATGTATCCTGCGTTACAAAGCCTATATGAGGTGTAGCCAAAACGTTTGTTAGTGTTCTAAAAGGGTGATCGGCATCAAGAGGTTCTTTATCAAATACATCAAGCGCAGCGCCGGCAATTCGATTTTCCGTTAAGACTTTGATCAATGCATCCTCATCAATCAGCGGCCCCCTTGATGTATTGATGATATATGCTGTAGGTTTCATTCTCTCGAGATCCTCCGCACTAACAATTCCGCGGCTGCGTTCACTAAGTACCATCAGTACGGCGAGATAATCCGATTCTTTGAAGAGGGTTTCCTTATCCACGTACTTAACACCGGCAGCTTCAGCTTTTTCCGGTGTCAGGTTTTGGCTCCAGGCGATCACATTCATATCAAAAACCTGCGCTACCCTGGCCATCTTTACACCAAGGTTACCCAATCCTAATATACCCAGCGTTTTACCTTTCAGATCGTTACCAACCATATGCTGCCATCCTCCCGACCTGAGATTTGCATTTTCCTGCGGGATGTGTTTGGCGATGGACATCAGCAGGGCCCAGGTCAGTTCCAATGCGCCGTGATCCTTATATCCGGTATTGATAATCTCAATACCCAGTTTAGAGGCTGCTTCTGTATCAATCGACAAATTGCGAAGACCTGTAGAAACTACCAGTTTTAAATTACTTAAACGGGAGAACAAGGCAGCAGTTAAGGGCGTCCGTTCCCGCATTACACATATTATATCAAATGGTAATAGCCGGTTCACCAGCTCATCTGCATCATGAAGATGATTGGTGAAAACTTCAACATCTGCATATTCATTTATTGGCGTCCAGTCGGCAAAGGATCTGGCAACATTTTGGTAATCATTTAATACAGCAATCTTATAGCGTATCATATCTGTAGTTTTATCTATTAAATTTGAGAGTGTGCGGAGGGAATTAGTAATGTGGAGGTGATTAAGTTAATCAACAAGTCATTGGAATATTCGGGTATGCTACTGATTTCCTTCCATTGAGGATCGTCTATAAAGTTCGACCATTTGCTTTCTTTGTCGTTCAAATCATCAAAAGTAACCATATAGGTAAGATTCGGCCTTTCCGCTCCAATTATGGTTTCGCCCCAAAATACCGGATTAAATTGCAGCCGCTTAAATATTTCAATTTCCCCTGCATCGTTAAACATTTCAATTTTCTTTTTACCTGCGGCTTCGCTGGCACTTTGATATTGACGCAACTCAAAAATTCGGCTTTCGTTTTTTGGGCTAACCAGCGATGGGAAGTTTTTAAGAGCTATCATGAGGGAACTTTCAATGCGCACATAAGCGGGTTGGCTTGGAGGAGCATTAAGATATACTGCTGCGGAATTCTGGAAATCCAAATCGGTTTCCATTGCTGCATTGACCTCAGAAAAATCATTTAGGCTTTTGTAGGGGATGAGGACAAACAGTTTTTCAGGCAAGGAAGGTTCAAGTTCTTTAAAAATCCCTACTTGTTCGACCCCTAAATTATTGAGCACAGGTATGGCAAGGTTGTAAAAATCTTCGATGAGTTTTTGCTGCGCCAGGTTTTCAAATGTGTAAACGCGTAATTCGTAGTAAACTTCTTTGCTTCCTGTTTTACTTTCTATATGTTTTTGGGCTAACTCAGATGATGCTGTTTCCATTGTATATTACTTATTGGTTTATCCTCTATTATTTTGGGAGGAGATGCGTGACCAACCATTAATTGTGTATTACCAATCATGCATCGGCCCGTCAAAATATGATTATCTGTCTGAAAATAACGTAACGGGGATATCTTTTTTGTAAATATGGCATTCCTGTCTCATTTGAAGGCCACAAAAGCCAGCGGACTTCCTTGCCGGGATTGCTTTCAAATTTTAATTCCACTCCGCATATGCCGTGATATTTTGATGAATACGTTCTCTGAATATTACGGTATGCGGGGAACAAATATGTTTATTTGCCGGTCTCCATATTCGGGGCATCAACAGGTTTAGACTCCGGGGAGCCTTTTTGTCGGAGAAAAATAGTCAGTATAACAATTGACGCTACAGACAAGAACTCACTTTGCCAGTTCTGGAAAGTCTCAAACCAAAACTCTGGCTCGCCAAGGTATTGCCATACTGTATCTTTAGGTAAGTTTTTTATTGCTTGTTCTACCTGATGGTTTTGCCAGCTGCCATATAAATGTAGTGCCCAGCTAAGAAAGAACAGTATTCCGAAAATTATCGATAGCGAGTTACTGTATAAATTTAGTATCCATCCGCCTTTGCGTACGGGCCATGGTGCGTCTTTAGATACTTTCGGTTCACGGTCAACATCTTCTGGTTCGTCGATTTTTTTTGACTCTGCAGATCCTATCTGGCGTAAGGATACCGTGAGAAGGACATATAATGCCATCTGTAGAAACTCACTTTCAAAGTTTTCAAATGTTGCAGATATGAAATGTCCGCTTTTCAAATAAGTGGTGAGGTCAAGGGCCTTAGCATGTTCCTCGGTCAGATCCTGATTGTGCTGCTTCCATCCGGTGAGGGCCTGAGCCCCAAGGGTAACAATAAATAGTGTTAAAAAGACAAAACTAAGGCCGTTTCGATAAAGAAAAGAGTGACGGCCAGCGGTTGAAGGTTTCATATATTGGGGTTAAGTATAATACTGTTAATTGTGGCTCCATGAGATTGTTACCTGTTGATTTCCGGTTACATTATATTCTATATTGCCGTCTTTAACACGTTTGCCTTTTAATCCCTGCTTCATTTTACCAGTTCTGATATCAAAATCAGGAAGTTTCTTAGTCCCGGTTTTTATTACCATCAGCCTGCAGGAGATGCTTTCGTCACCAAGAATAGTAAAGTGAATGGCCTTTCCCTTAACCATATTGAAACCCGCAGTCGGATAATCTACGTACACCATGAATTCTTCGTTTTTAACCCGCAAATAGTGCCTCGGCAATATACCGAACGCATTTCCAGCACCATACACTTCCTGTCCTACACTGCCTGATTTTTCCCATCCATCCTGAAGGTCTTCAAGTGCAATCCACAGATTGGGGTCAACTTCACCTATCTTTGGTTTATCTTCCAGCATTTCCTGAGGCAACATTGCAGGATAGTAATAAGCCGCCCTGTCTATAAGGTAGCGGATATATTCAGCTATTAATAAATGTACTGACGGTAATATAGCAACACCTTCTGCATGTTTTAAATAATCATGAAGTGCGCAAAATACCTCCTGTTCTTCGTAAACGGCTGTATATGGTGCGTCATTCAGAGGAAACAAGGAAAAGAACTTTGGAAAGTTCTTACCATATCCATAATTGCAATCCCAGATTTGGACGTTTCTAAATATTGATGCGAGGCACATATAACTCAGCTCAAGGTACAATTCGTTTTTAGTGATCTTAAATAACCTTAGCAAAGCGCCTGCAGAAAAAGCAGTATTGTTGGCCTGGTAGAAAATCTCAAATCCGTAGCCTTCTAATGTTTTGGCCGATTTCTCTGCTTCATTCAAAAATCTTTTCTTCCCTGTAAGTTCGTAAGCCTGCAGCATGATATGAGCAAAAAGCCCCGCAACATCTTTCTCACCCCCTTTGCCTTCTGCCGTTTCCGCCTTTATCACTTCTAAAGTATCCATTTTATAAAAGACCGGCCATTGGTACTTGAAATGATGCGCTACATTAATTGCATAGTCTAGTGAATCTAAAAAGAGTGTTTTGGCAGTGTCATCTCCTTTTAATGCCAGTCTCGACAAATTTAATAATGGGTGATGGAGGTACCACGAATCCATTACTTTTGGTACTTTTTGTTCCTCTTCGCCTTTTAGTTGGTCTTCTGCATCGGGAAGCCACCTCATGATAGTGCCTAATTGTTTGTCGTAGAACAATGGTAAACCATCTTTAATATGCTTCATTACCTCTAATTCTTCGCCGCTCCATTCCGTATAATCAAGCAGCGGCAGTAAGACCGCCAGCTGAACCATGATTTCTGGTGGCGTTTCATAATCGCTCACATAAGCATTGAAATATTTGTGCCCGGCAACCTGAACAGTACATCCAGGATTTTCAATCAGGTCTTTTAATCCATTTATTAAAATATCCGGCCAGTGTGTATAATTTGTTTCCGGTTTAGGAATCAGTAAATAAACCCGTGCCAGTAGATTAAGGTATTGGCGCATAGTTGCCGGTTCATCAACTGGGAACTCCTGGTCAAATGCCACAAATGCATCGCTAATAATATAATCAGTATCAGCTGTTAAAGGTTTTTTAGCCGCTGGTAGCGCAAAACCCAGTTCAGGCCATGTGCCGCCCACCGTGTCCGCTGCAGAGGTTTCCGTATGTTCACAATAATCGGCAAGTGCTGTCAGATTTTGGTGATACAGCACGGAGCACGATTTTGGACGGGTTTGGGACAAATAAATAAACCCGGTTCTTGTGCCTGCCTGAGCGGCATGAATTTTCCCATCGCTACTTTCAGCGTTACCCTTGTTGCTGCTAAAAATAACGTCCCTTGGCCAGAACGGAATTAGGGTATCCTTTAAAGGGGTAAGGGTAGTGGTATATCTGAGCACTGGTATATCGGTTTCCTGGTCAACGCTGATCTTAACCACTAATTTTCCGGTTGCTGAAGACAGGGTTATAATAAAAGTTTCCTCGTCTTTAGTTACTTCTTCTGATTTCAGGTCCCCGCCTGCTGAAAAAGCGGCCCTGAAATCAGCACGCCCGCCATTAGGAAGAATGGCAGTGATCCATAAAGAATCAGCCGTATTGTATATTTTAAATTCGAATTTTCCAGCTTGAACGTCGAATAAACTCGATGTGGCTTCAGCTAAATCTGAGCCTGCTGAGATAGCCCATGGGCTTAGTCCATTCATAGTTTTTTGAAATAATATTTAAGCAGTGTTTGTGAACAATTGAAGGAGCGCTTTGTTTTGATAAAGATATTTCTGCAAAAGCGTTTAAATACCTGATAAAAAAACTATTTTTTCGCTTGCTGGTTATGAGGTCAACTTCAAACGTATATGATTATGAAAGACCTTGCGCAACGTTTCCCGGAAAACCCAATTCTTCGCCCATCGGATCTGCAACCTAGTACAAATGGAATGCATATTGCATGTCTGCTAAATCCTGGCGTATTTCGTTTTGAAGGTAAAATATGGATGCTGGTTAGAGTTGCCGAGCGCCCGGAACAATCAGAAGTTATCGTTTCTTTTCCGATTCTTACCGAATCCGGGGAAACTAAAATAATGGAGATTGCGCTTGATGATGCAGATCTGATAGCGACGGACGCCCGGGTAGTGCGGTACAAAGGAGTGGACTATCTTACTACTTTATCACACCTTCGTTTATTGAGCAGCGACGATGGGGTCCACTTCCACGAACCCCTGGATTATCCAAGGCTTTTTGGACAGGGGATCCTACAAACGTTTGGTATAGAAGATTGCCGCGTCACCGAAATTGAGGATAAATATTATCTGACTTTTACCTCAGTATCAGAAAGTGGGGTAGGTGTGGGTATGCGCACTACTACAGATTGGAAAACTTTTGAGTCGCAGGGTATGATCCTGCCTCCGCATAATAAGGACTGTGCAATTTTTGAAGAGAAAATTGGCGGTAAGTATTTTATGCTTCACAGGCCCAGTAGTGTTGATATAGGTGGTAATTTTATCTGGTTAGCAGAATCCCCTGACGGCATACACTGGGGGAACCATAAATGTATCATTAAAACCAGGCCACAAAGCTGGGACAGCGCGCGGGTAGGCGCGGGAGCGTCACCAATTAAAACTGAGCATGGCTGGCTCGAGATTTACCACGGGGCAAATGCCGCACACCAATACTGCCTGGGCGCATTTTTAATGGACCTTGACAATCCCTCAAAGGTGCTGGCACGAACAGAGGACCCCATTATGGTACCTTCGGAAACATATGAACTTACAGGATTTTTTGGGCATGTGGTATTTACGAACGGGCATATATTGCAGGAAGACGGCGACACCTTAATAGTTTATTACGGCGCGGCCGATGAAGTCATATGCGGTGCCAAATTTTCACTGACGGAAATATTGCTGGCGATGAAAATTAATGCATAATATGCCTGGCCGCACCATCTGGTACAGCCTCCAGAAAACAATTATCATGAAATGTTGTTCATTTTAAAAATCTACATACTCATTTGAAAAATAATCGCATCGCTATTTTGGGCGGCGGCCCAAGTGCCCTGTTCATGTTTAAAAGAATTATAGACTCTGGCAGAACAGACATTTCGATAGCCATATTTGAACGGAAAAAAAAGTTGGGGGAAGGCATGCCCTACAGTACGGAAGGTGCCAGTGATGAACATATAACAAACGTGTCCAGTAATGAAATACCGTTATTGGTCACCACGCTGGCGGACTGGATAAAGTCGGTACATAAAGATACCCTTGACAAATTCCATATCGATCCAAGCCGTTTTAATGAATACAAAGTGTTGCCGCGTTTGCTATTTGGCCAATATCTTACTGCTCAGTTCGACCTGTTGCAGAAAAAGGCAAAGGAAATAGGGATAGCTTATGAAGTACATTACAACAGTACAGTAACTGACATAACAGATCAGCCGCAGGACGGAACTGTTGTAATAGAGATAAATGCAGAAAAAAAATATGAATTTGACCAGGTAATCCTTTGCACCGGTCATAACTGGCCGCATCAGCATGAAGGGAAAATTCCCGGTTACTTTGATTCGCCTTATCCTCCGCTGAAAATATCTCAGCAATTGAACCATTCTGTTGCTATAAAGGGATCTTCATTGACTGCCGTTGATGCTGTGAGAACACTTTCGCGTTATAACGGTACTTTTGATAAAGATGAAAATGGGAAAGTTTCCTATCGGTTACTTGATGATAGCGCAAACTTCAAATTGATATTGCATACCCGCAGCGGAATGTTGCCGGCAGTAAGGTTCCATTTGGAAGATTCCCATTTGTCTAATGATGCACTGCTCAGCGATGAGGAGATTGCCGCTCATATTAAGGGAAATGGTGGCTTTTTATCTCTCGATTATGTATTCGAGAAGGATTTTAAGGCGCCTATAGAAGAAAAGAACCCGGAGTTTTATAAGAAAATCAAAGACATGACTTTGGAAGAGTTTGTCGACGCAATGATGGACCTTCGTGAAAAACTGGATCCTTTTCAACTTCTCCAGGCAGAATATGCTGAGGCGGAGAAATCTATCCAACGCAGAGAGTCAGTTTATTGGAAGGAGATGCTTGGGGTACTCAGTTTTGCCTTAAACTACCCCGCCAAGTACCTGTCTGCTGAAGACATGCAGCGTTTACAGAAGTCGCTTACCCCATTGATTTCTATAGTTATTGCTTATATTCCTCAAAGCTCAAGTGAAGAACTATTGGCATTACACCGTGCAGGTGTTCTTGATCTGATAGCTGTTGGCGACGATAGCGAAGTAGAAGCAGTCATTGATGGCGGTGTGGATTACAACTATACGGATGAATCTGGCAAACGGTTATCTATCCATTTTGATACGTTTATAGACTGTGTTGGCCAGCCGCACCTGGCTTTTGAAGATTTCCCTTTTAAAGGTTTACTCGCCGGCGGAACAATTAGCCCCGCAAAACTTAAATTCCGGTCGGCAGCAGAAGGACAAAAAGCAGTTGAACAAGGAGCTAAAGTGACTAAAGACCAAAATGGGGACCTTTACTTAAAGGTTCCGGGCATTACAATCAATGATAATTTTCAGGTAGTAGATGCCTTTGGCGCGTTGAATGAGCGGATCTATATGATGGCAGTACCGTATATTGGCGGTTACAATCCAGACTATTCTGGCCTGGATTTCAGTGAAGCAGCTTCGGCTGCAATAATTAAAAGACTATTGGTATGATAGATAACGGACAGACAAGCGAAGGACTTAAATTATATATGATTTTGTTGGGCTCTCTTGCGCCTAACCGAAATGTGGAACAGCATGATTATTTTTTCGGTATTGCTTCCAGTCTGAAGGAGCTGGTCCCATCAATCCGACGGTTCTGGCCGGAGGCAGGGGATAGTATCCATCTTGATGGATGGCGCGAAATCAATCATGTTGATGGGTATCAGATCAGGGTGGTTTTAAAAGGGGAGGAGGCAATAACACCTTCAAAAAAACTTTTCTTTATCAATTTGGGCGGGTACACATCTGGCATACTTGAAGAACAGCATTATACGGTATTAAGTGTTCATGACGAGCGTACGCAGGCCATTCAGCAGGCCAAAAAAACAGTTTTTTTTAAAACGAATACACTAAAGGGTGCAGGCTCACATATAGACGAAAAATATGGGATTGATGTTGATGATATTTACAGGATAGAGGACATTCTCGCTCCGGAATTTAAGGATAACTATCAAATCCAGATCAGCCCTGTAGCGGGGCTTGATGAAGATGTTATTCAATTGGGCTACTTCAAATTGGATAAACTCAAATGACAGCTGTAGAAAATCTGGTTAACTGGGTTGCCGTTCAGCATCACGGGCAGATTATTAAGCGGACAATCGAACCCTACTTTAATCACCTGATTACTGTCGCCAACCTGGCAAAACCAGCAGTGGCATTAGGTTTTGAGATAGGCCTTTGTCATGATCTGCTGGAGGATACTGATACCACTGCAGAAGAACTGCCGGTTCGGCTGATCACTTTTGGATATACTGAAACTGAAGCGAATACAATTGCATTCGCAGTTGTGGAGCTTACAGATGTATTTACACGGAATGCATATCCGGATCTAACAAAAAAAGAAAGAAAAGAAAAGGAACATGCGCGACTGCTCAGTATCAGTGCAGCAGCGCAAACTGTAAAATACTGCGACCTCATATATAATATTAAATGGATGTTGACATATGACCGCAAACACGCAAAAAAATATCTAAAGAAAAAGCTGTTGCTGGTTTCAGGTTTAAATGGAGGTGATCCTGCATTACGCGAACAGGCACTGGAGTTGATTCATATAGGGCTGTCAGATAAGAATGGCTGAAGTTCGTATATTCGGGAACAAATTATGAAATCATTACTAATTCTTCTATTGTCATTAGTTTCTTTTTTCTATTCTCTTGCACAAAATAAAAGTGCGAAAAGTGGAGCCTTTGTACTGGGTACGATAGATACCCTACATTCTGGTATATTAGGGGAAGACAGGATACTGAATGTTTATCTTCCTGCTGATTACAACAAGAACTTAAAATACCCGGTAATTTATCTTTTAGACGGATCTGCCGCTGAAGATTTTATACATATTGTTGGAATAGTACAGTTCAATACCATTCCATGGGTAGACAGGATTCCAAAATCTATCGTAATTGGGGTAGCGAATAGTGATCGTAAACTCGATTTTACGTCTTTAAGTACAAGAGAAACTGATCGAAAACTAATTCCGAAAAACGGTGGTTCTATCCGGTTTATGTCCTTTATTGAAAAGGAGCTACAACCTTATGTTGATCAAAAATACAGTACTACTGGTGCAAAAACTATTATTGGTCAGTCATTAGGTGGACTTCTGGCCACAGAAATTCTATTTACAAAACCTCAATTGTTCAATAAATACGTCATCATCAGTCCAAGCCTTTGGTGGAAGGACGGTGATTTATTGAAAGTTAAGCCGGCTATTTTAGATGAGTCCTATCATACACCGACAGCTATTTATATTGGGGTCGGTAAAGAGGGCTCAATTGATGGCACAAAAATCCACGTGATGGAGGAAGATGCTAAATTGTTATACGAGAAAATCAAGGCAGGGAAATCTGGTAATGTTAAGGTTAGCTTTGACTATCTGCCGGATGAAACACATGCCACAGTCACGCACCAGGCGGTTTTCAATGCGTTCAGGATTCTTTATCCCAAACATTAAATTCTACCGGAAAAAACAGTTATTTTCTGATGTACAAGAGTTAACTTTGGCGCCATGAAGACCTTTATCGCCGGATGTTTATTACTTTTAATGCACCAATCATTATTTGCACAGAAGAAAAATGCTGATAGTTCTCAGGCAGCAGTTACCTATAAGATTATTAGTAATGGCAAAGATACCGGGAAGGAACTAAAATTATATACCAATGGGCTTCAGGCAAGGATCGCTGCGGGTGGAGCAGGTACGGAAGAGCAGTTTTTGCAGTTTAAAGAACGGGTAACCTATCAGATGACTAATAGTAAAGGTCTTCTGTATACCTTTAAAAGGCCTTTTAAGGATTACGTACAGGCAGAAATACTTCCTGGTACAGAAACGATCTGTGGCGTAGTATGTAAAAAAGCAAAACTGATTATCCGTTCAAATACCGTCGAAGTATGGTATAACAGTGATTTGAAGATCAAAGGTACACCCGCAATTTCTACAGCGCCTGGTATGGGATTGATACTCAAAGTAGTCCGAAACGGAAATTTTGAAACCGTCGCAACAAAAATTGATTACCGTAAAATTACGGCACTTGAAATGGGCTGGCCTCAGCAATGGGGAACTGTACTGGATGAGGCAGCTTATCAGCGGCAGGTAATTGAAAGCCGATATACAACTGTTCAGGTTTTTAACGATGAGCAGATTTCCTTTGGCGGAAAGATTGAAAATCCCGCCGGGGAGCAATCCAATGTCACTTATCACTTTTCGGGAGGCACTGTAATTCTTAAAAAAATAAAACTTCCAATTGCAGCACCTGGCCAATACTTGTTTGCTGAACTTGTACAACACTCAAATGGTGATGCCTATGACCGTACAGGATCTGTATTTATGATCCCGGTAGAGCGAAAAATCTCTTTTCTGCAGGCACTTCAACAGGGGATTCAGGTCCTTCCTGTTTACCAGGGCAGGAACGGAACCAAATATCAGGGGGTAACTGCCACTGATCAATATCTGCCACCCCTTGAACTAATGCGCTTTTTTACATCCTTTGGTGTCGGCCATTTCAACACACAGGCAAAAATAAAAGGTTACAACTGGGCAGATTCTGTGGTGTACAAACAAGATATCACAACACTATTGCCGGCCTTGCAAGGTGAAGTTTGGATAGGCGTTTTTATTGGGAACTATGACAAAGGTGGGCATAAAGCCAGTCTGTATTTCAAATATTATCCGGGTGACAGCGAAGACAAAGATTTAAAGAAAATATGGATGACGCCTGCTTTTAATACCACCAACCTGATGGAAATGTCTGGGCAGGAGTATGGGACCATGTTTGATAAAGATTCTCTGACGGTATCAGTTGAAGTACCGCCAGGCCTGAAACACCTCCGCTTAAGATACCTCACTACCGGACATGGAGGGTGGGAAAACGGTGATGAGTTTGTGCCTAAACAAAATGAAATTTTTGTAGATGGAAAACGGGTCTACAATTTTATTCCCTGGAGAGAAGATTGTGCAACATACCGTAATTTAAACCCTGCTTCAGGCAATTTTGGTAATGGTCTTTCTTCTTCTGATTTAAGCCGCTCAAACTGGTGCCCTGGCACAATTACCCTGCCTGTTGAAATTCCCCTGCCGGATCTGACAGCGGGAAAACATATCTTTAAGATAGCAATACCACAGGGTAAACGGGAGGGTACAAGTTTTAGTGCCTGGAATGTATCTGGTGTGCTCATCGGAGAAAGATAAGCTTAGCGAACCCAATCTGATCACAGCATTTAAAATGTTTTAAAAACATATAGGACCTTTTTTATCATTTGTTGTCTTAACATCAAATTGATAACAAAGATCCTATATATGTTCAAGAGCCTCTTCAGAAAATCAACACCAATCGGTTACGGCTGGTCCGGGTCTTATTCCTCCTGGGCAGAAGTGCTGGAGAAAACAGATGGCTACCAAAAAGACGTAATCCTTGAAAAAACAAAAGAGGCTGGGCTGAAAGTTAAAAACGGGCTTGCTGTATATGAGCGCGATTCTGTGCTCTTTGATAAAAAAGAGTACCCTTATGCCCTTATTTCCTTTTTGCTGCACAGTGCAAATCTTAAAAAAAGACCTCTGCATATACTAGATTTTGGAGGTGCCCTTGGAAGTACCTATTATCAGGTGAAAGAATTCCTTGGCCCGGATGTATGTGCCAGCTGGAATGTTGTGGAACAGGAGCATTACGTTGCCTGTGGAAAAGACTATTTCGCCGACGGGTTGCTGAACTTTTATGAAAATATCGACGCCTGCCTGGCAGATGTTAAGGTAGATTTTGTATTGCTTTCCGGCTCGGTACAATATCTGGAAAAACCACATGAGTTTTTCCGTCAGCTGGTAGACTATAATTTCGAATTCCTGTTATTTGACCGTACGGCTTTTCATCACGGAAGTGGTGACAGGCTAACATTACAATTGGTACCCGCTGAAATTTATCCGGCATCCTATCCTTCTTGGTTTTTCAACCAGGAAGATTTCCTGAAACACTTTTTGCCGAAATACAAATTGATCGCAGATTTCGCCCCCTATGTTGAAGGTGAAACGATCACACTGATCGATAACCTGCCGCAGGCATACAACAGAGGGTTTTACTTTATCAATTCATAAATATGCTACAATTCTGCACTCTTTTTAATACCAACTATCTGTCACGCGGTGTAGCAATGTACAATTCATTGGAACAGCATTGTAAGGATTTTCACTTGTATATAGTTGCTTTTGATAATAATTGTCTGGAAGTTTTAAACAAGCTGAAGCTGACAAAGGCAACAGTCATTAGCCTTGAGGACTTCGAAAATCCAGCGCTGTTAGCTGTGAAAAACGAAAGGACTGCAGGTGAGTATTGCTGGACCTGTGCTTCTTCAAGTATCAAGTATTGTATTGAAACCTTCAGTCTTGACCACTGTACTTATGTGGATGCCGACCTGTTGTTTTTTAATGATCCCCAGGTACTGATAAACGAAATGGGAATAAACTCCGTATTGATTACCCCCCATAGGTATACGCCATGTTATGATCAGTCTGCCACCAGCGGGATTTATTGTGTACAGTTTATGACCTTCAAAAATACACAGGAAGGTATGACCGTGTTAAACTGGTGGGTTAACGCTTGCCTTGAATGGTGTTTTAACCGTTTTGAAGATAACAAATTTGGCGACCAGAAATATCTGGACGACTGGACGGAGAGATTCAAAGGTGTTTACGTGTCTACACATTCTGGTGGCGGCGTTGCCCCATGGAATATTCAGCAGTTTTCTTTTGCCGGCAAAACGGGAGTCACTAAGGTAAAGCATGAGGATGATGCAAGAGAAACTGACCTGGTTTTTTATCATTACCATGGGTTTAGTTACTGCTCAAATACACGTTACCGGATTTCCCCCGCAGCATATCTAATGCAGAAGAAACAGATCAGGCACGTGTACAAGCCTTATGTTAAGGCCCTTTCTGTAGCCGAAAATGCAATAGCGAGCCTTCAGACGGACGTAATTCCGCATGAAATGAACGATGAATTTGAACAGATCAAAAGAGTAATAGGAAGATATATAGTATTCTTTTTTAAAGGGTATTACAAAAACATTTACGCAAAACATTTTTTTCAATATGGCCTCTTTAATTAATCTCAAAACTTTTACCGACAGCCGCGGGAACCTTACAGTAATTGAAAAAGTTGTTCCCTTTGATATTAAACGGATATTCTATATCTATGGAGTTGATAACTCTGAGCGCGGGGGCCACCGTCATTATGAAACCCGGCAAGCAGCTATTTGCTTACGTGGACGCTGTACAATCTATAACGACAACGGAACGGAAGAATGCTCTTATGTGCTGGACTCGCCTGATCAGTGTTTAATTATCGAGCCGGAAGATTTCCATACGATGCATAGCTTTAGTGATGATGCCATGCTGATGGTGCTTGCCTCTGAACATTTTGAGTCGACCGATTACATTCATACCCCTTATCAGATTAAACAGGCAATATGATTCCTTACGAAGACCTTTTTTTATTAAACGCTCCTTTTATGGACAGTTACCGGGAAAGTTTTTCCGATAGCCTGGATAAAGGTTGGTTTATTCTCGGAAATAAGGTAAGTATGTTTGAAGATGAATTTGCTGCCTACTGTGGAGGCGGTTCCTGTGCAGGATTAGCCTCGGGACTGGATGCGCTGGTGCTTGCCCTGCGTTATTTTGAATTTCCTGCAGGATCGGAAGTGATTGTGCCATCAAACACCTATATCGCGACTATTCTGGCAATTTACCATAATGGCTTGGTACCAGTACTGGTAGAACCCGATCCATATACCTATAATCTGGATCCATTAAAAATCGGAGAGATGATTACGCCACTCACAAAAGCAATTCTGGTGGTGCATTTATATGGCAAATCCTGCGATATGGATCCTATTATGACTATCGCAGATAATCATGGCCTAAAGGTAATTGAAGATTGTGCCCAGTCGCATGGTGCCACGTACAAGGGAAAAATGACAGGTACTTTTGGTGATTTCGGCGCATTTAGTTTTTATCCAACAAAAAATCTGGGTGCCCTTGGCGATGGCGGCGCCTTATTTTCAGCTGATCCTGAAGTGATATCCAAAATTAAGGCCCTGCGTAACTATGGATGCCATGAAAAATACTATAACAATTATATTGGCATCAACTCCAGGCTTGACGAAATTCAGGCCGGCTTCCTCTCGGTAAAACTGCCTTTTCTTGATCATATCAATCAGCATAAAAGATCGCTTGCAAAAATATACCAGGAAGGACTGAATTCTGATTTTATCCTTCCGGTTGTGCATGCAGATTATAAAGATGTATATCACATTTATGCCATCAGGCATCCGCAAAGGGACAAATTACGGGAATACCTTCAAAAAAATAATATCAAAACAGAAATACATTATCCGGTGCCACCGCATCATCAACAAGCACTAAAGACCAGGCTAAAAGGAGCCTTCCCCATATCAGAAACTATTCATCAAACGACCTTAAGTCTGCCGGTATCTTATTTTCATACGCCCGAACAAGTCAACCAAATTATAACTGTAATGAACGCCTTTTAAATTTGACAGGAATGTATCAGAATTTAGTATTTTGGTGCTTTGTTAAATACATGAATATGAATACGTATAAAGGCAGGGGGATTTTTCAGCGATTGCTGGTTGTGATCGTGTTTTTTTGCTCGGTTTCTTGTAAAAAGGATGCTGCTGGTGTGGATCAGGCGAAGATAAAAGCACCAGTGCTTACATATGTTGTAATGGCCAGGGCCGATAAAAAAGGTACAAACAGCAATTCGGAAGGAACTTCGCTTTTAAAAGGGTCGTATAATGAAGAGACCAAAATATTAAACTATACAGTTGAATACACGGGACTGGTACCTCAGCAGATTTTATTGAAGTCAGGGGCCAAGGGTAAAGCAGGTGATTTCGTACGTGAATTATATAAAAAGGATGCTGGGAACGCGTCTTCACAAATAGTTCAAATATCCGGCTCCTTTATATTGACGCCACTTCAGGAACGTAATCTGCTAAAAAGGATATTTTTTATAACGGTGAGCACCCAGGCATTGTCGCCTGAAATTTCAGGTTACCTTACGTTAAAACAAAACTAGACGCATGATGGTAAAGAACATGCAGGATGTATTGCCTATTGAAGAAGAAACACGGTTTTTATACGCTATTAAACGGCAGGATAGAAAGGGATTTGAAGAATTGTATAAAAAATATTATAAACACCTGTTCGGTATGGCCTACCGCTATGTTGGACAAACGGAAGCCGCGGAAGAAATTGTACATGATGTTTTTATTGTGATATGGAATAAAGCAGAACTGATTAATGTTACACACTCGATGAAAAGTTATTTATTTAAAGCAGTGGTAAATGCCTCTCTCAATTTTATCAAAAAAGAAAAGGTGAATGCGGAAAAACGTTCTGGTTATTTGGCTGTTCAAGAGGTTGAAATTCCTGATGAAGAAAACGCACAAGAGGCTGTTTTACTTGCGAGTTTGGAAGAGGCATTGATGCTGTTGCCTGAAAAATGCAAACAGGTGATGTACCTCAGTAAATTTGGTAAGCTAAAGCAACAGGAAATTGCAGATCAGATGGATATATCAATTAAAACGGTAAAAAACCACCTGACCTACGGATTTCAGAAATTGAGAGACCATATAGAAAAAAAGCAACAACTGATTGTTAGTTTATTGCTTATCGCATACTTATTTGCACGCTAATACGGCAGCTATGAAAGAATTTGAAATCAATGAAGAAATATATGGAATGATCATAGATGATATGGATCAATCCATTACGCCTGCGCACAAAGAAGTGCTGGAACAATGGCGTAAGGCAAATCCTGAGAACGAAAAAACCTATCAGGATTTTCTTCATGTACAGCTCAATCTGGATAAACTATACAAATCTGTAGGTACCAATTCAGATAGTTCCTGGATCGACCTGGATAAAAAATTGATTGATAATAATGCTCCTGCTTTGAAAATGCAGAAATCAAAGAGCAGAATTTTTGAAGTCCTGAAAATTGCGGCTGTATTATTTATTTCCCTTGGTGTAAGTTATTATTTCATTAATAAAACTCAAACCGTAATCATTCAGACAGAAGCAGATTCAAAAACCACAAATATTACTCTTCCGGATGGTACAATCTTGACTGTTAATGCATCAACAACGGTAAAATATAATAAGAACAGTTTCTTAAAAGACAGAAAGTTAGAACTGGTCAATGGCGAAATTTTCATTAATGTCAATCCTGGTAAAGCGCAATTCCGGGTTGCAATGGGAGATGTTGAAGCGAAAGATATTGGTACAAAATTTAACATTTTAAGAGACAATAAGCAGGTATCTGTCACTGTAGAACAGGGTATTGTAGCTTTGAAACAAATCTCCAGCAACCAGGAGGTGACTTTAATTCCAGGTAAAGCGGGTATTTACATGCAGGACGGAAAGCAACTGCAGGTTATAGCTAACAAGAATGTGAATTATAAATCATGGATAGACAAAACCTTTATTTTTACAGAAACTCCGCTCGCTGAAGTTGCGGCACAGCTTGAAAAAGCATACCGGACCAAAGTCGAGGTGAAAGGGGAGCGGTTGAAAAGAAGGAACTTCAGTGGAAGGTTAAACTATCCTGGAATAGAGGCTGCACTGGCAGTGATCTCAGAATCTTTGCAATGTAAAATGACAAAATCAAATGGAGTTTATGTTTTTCACGATAATTAATCCCTCATTTGCAGCTCCCTGGATTTCAGCATGAGCAAATGTAGCCTCAAAATTTTTATACTGTTCTCTATTGTGCTGCTCTGCAGAACGGCTTCGTTGCGGGCGCAACATCAAAACATATTAGCACTTCCGGTAAGTATCACCGCTAGTCCTGATTCTTTAATTAAAGTACTTGGTTTTCTGGAATTAAAAACCAAAATCAATTTTGCTTTTGATCCCGACCAGCTACGTAAAAAAAGAACTGTAGCATTACGGTTGAAAAACGTACCCCTGCATCTGGCACTTGACCAGATACTTATGGGAATGGGGCTTGGGTATAAACTGGTCGGAAATGATATTGTAATTGCGCCGGTGAAACAGGTTTTATGGACAATTAACGGGCACGTCAAAGATCAATCAAACGGAGAGGAATTGATCGGGGCTACAGTAAGTATCCCTAACCTCGAAGCTGGTGTAATTACCAATCAATATGGATTTTATTCTATCTCCGTGCCGGCAGGCGATTACACAGTAATCATATCCAATTCTGGTTATCTCAATAAGGAAGTGAATATCCATCTGGACAAAGACATTACACAGGAAATTGACCTGGTCTTAAAAACAAACAGGCTGGAAGAAGTAGTGATCAGACAAATTAATGTTACGCCAAATCCTCTGCTTTTAAACGAACAGAATTTTACAGCTATTCAATTGAATAGTGCTTCATACTATGCTGGAGAGGTAGATGTTGTGAAAAGGTTGCAAATGCAGAATGGCGTAAAGGCAATCTCAGAAGGCAGTTCAGGCCTGTTTGTAAGAGGAGGTAATGCTGATCAAAACCTTATTTTACTGGACGAAGCCACTGTATATAACCCCTCGCACCTGTACGGATTGGTTTCTATTTTTAATTCAGATGCCGTTAATAATGTGCAGGTATATCAGGATTATATCCCCGCAAATTTTGGAGGGCGGCTTTCCTCTGTAATAGTAAACCGTATGGCTGAGGGAAACAATAAAGAATACCACCTTAATGGGGGCATTAACCTTATGTCGGCGAAGTTGGCGGCCGAAGGACCTATTGTTAAAGATAAGGGGTCCTTTATCGTAGCGTTCAGAAGGAGCTTGCTGGATGTGTTTCAAACCCAGTTCAAACTGTTTAACCCACGCTCAGTTTATTATGACCTTAATGCAAAGGCCAATTTTAAACCGGATAAAAACAACGCCCTGTTTTATTCGGTATACCTGGGCAGGGACAATTTATTATCAGACGACTCTTATGCGAATAACTGGGGAAACCTGACTTCAACATTGCGCTGGAATCATATTTTCAACGCAAAGGTGTTCTTAAACGTTTCAGCCATATACTCTAATTACAGTAACAGGTTGGATTTGAATGCTGATACACTTTCACAAAAAACACAGTGGGATACCGGGGTAAAAGACCTTACTTTAAAAGCAGATTTTACGTATTACCGGAGTCCGGTTAACCAGATTAAATTTGGATTGTCTGGCATCTATCATCTGTTTACCCCCGGAGAGGTTGACGGTACGCCGTCTAATGAATTTAACATACCCAGGGATAAGTCATTAGAAACCGCAATTTATTATTCTCAGCAGATCACCCTGAATTCGTTTGAGCTGAACTATGGTGCTCGATTTAGCCTTTTCAGAAATATGCACGAACTGAAAAATGTATTTGATGATAAGGGAAACCGCCTGGAAGTGAATGAGGGTAAAACGTATGCAAGGCCAGAACCCAGATTGAACATCAGTTACCTGCCAGATGAGCATCAAAGGATATTTGTTACCTATAACCGTAATTACCAATACCTGCAACTGATCCAAAACAGTACGCTTGCGTTTTCTTCATTAGAACCATGGGTATCTGCTTCTGGAAGTATCCGGCCGCAAAGCTCAGATTATTTCTCGCTGGGCTACCGGTACGCAGGCATGAACAAATACAACCTTTCTTTCAGTACGTATTATAAAAAGCTTGACCATCAGCTGGAACTGGTCGGTCATGCCCAAATTATCAATAATCCTGATATCAGGAACCAGCTGCGGGCGGGCAAGTCCAACGCTTATGGAGTGGAAGTTGAATTGAATAAAACTGAAGGAAGGTTTTCGGGTACCGTCGCTTACACCTATGCACGCGTATTCCGTAAAATCGCGGACGTTAATTATGGAGCAGAATTTCCAGCTAATTATGATGTGCCACACGAATTGAAAGCCACATTAAAATACGATTGGAACAAGCACCTTTCTTTCCAAAGCTTTTTCACTTATGCTACTGGCCGGCCACTTACCCTGCCAGTGGGATATTATCAGCAGGATGGCCTCAACGTACCTATATTTGAAGGAAGAAACACTTCCCGCTTTCCGGATTTTAGCAGACTTGACATTTCCGCACAATACCAGTTCTCGTCAAAATTCTCTCAAAAGCGAAGGCTAAATAGTATTATTTCTGTAGGTACATACAATTTATATAACCGAAAAAATCCGTTATATTATCACCTCAGTTCTTCGTCGTTCGAGCCCAGGAGCAGCAGTATTATCTATGCTTTTGGTTTTTATCCCTGGATCGCTTATAGTTTTAAAATCTAATATGAAAAGATATCTGTTGTTGGTTGTGTTGATGCTTACCCTCTTTTCCGCTTGTAAAAAGTCGGATGGAGACGAAGCTTTTCTTCATCCTGCTAAGGTATACGATCTTGCTGTGGAAGGTGGCTTCAATACACGGACCACTGCGCAATATGTACGGCTCAGCAAGCCAGCACTGAGCCCTGATTCCCTTCCGGTACCTGTTAGAAGAGCTTCTGTTGTGATTAATGATGGCAGATTTAATGTGGTACTCCGCGAAACGAACGTTCCGGGAGTCTACAGCGGCAATAGCAGCAATGATCCAAATTATAATGGTGCTTATACTTTAACGGTTAAGTATGATAACAAGACTTTTGTTGCCGTAGACACGTTACGCCAGGTGGTCAATATTGTGGATGATTTTCTGCCCTTATCGATGAGGCTGCAGGCGGACGGTCGTTATACGGGCAGTATTCCTAAGCATACTTTCGGCTACCTCAATCCTAATAAATGGATGATTTCATACCTAGATATTGGCGAGTGGGCACCCAATAAATTTGAACAGTCTAAGTATTATAGTTACACCCATGCATTGGGTTCGCCGAATTCACTCTATCCGCTCAATAATTTTAAACGTACGTTCACGCTGGGTAAAGACGATTATATCAGCATCTATAAGCTTTCCCTCTCAGAAAATTATGCACGGTATCTGTATTCCGTGTTTATGGAAACTGACTGGAACGGCTTGTTTTCCGGGGTGCCAGTAAATGTGGATGGAAATGTATCGGGCAACGCCCAGGGTTACTTTTTTGCCGTTGATGTAGATACCAGAAGATATAAGGCAAGCGACCTCTAGGGAAGCACTCAGCTACGATTGTTAGCAGGCAGGTCAGGTATCACCAGTTGGAAAAGAGCAGATTTTAAAAATAACTTTCTAATTCTGAAAATCTATCTTATATTCGCATTGTTTATATTTGATCTAAATAATCGCCGATAAATGTTACCTGACTTTTCCTTTATTAATTACAGCAGCAATTATGTATAGTACTGTTATCGCTTTAATTTTTCTGGCCTTTCTGCTGTTATACAACCTTTCCAGGAAAAACAAATGGGAGGGGCGGCCTGATTGGGCAAAAAAAATGGAATCAGATAAGTTGCTTTCCAGGGGGATAAGCGTTGCCCTGATGGTAATTTCATTGTTTTTGCTCATTTTTTTTTCAGGTACTGGTGCAGGCATCTTTGCATTTATGGTTGTGCTGATGGCGTTAGGTAGTCTTATTGTATTGTTGTCGCCGTTCCGGTATATCAACGCCAGGCACCTTGTCATTTTATATGTGCTGTCGCTAATCTTTGAAACCATTATTTTTTAACATGCCTGCTAATAAAAAATACCTTACTAAATCTCCTTTTCAGAGATTTCTCAAGATCACAGCCGGATTTATCGGTGGGTACTGCGTAATGATCTCTTTCCACCAGTTGTTCGGCTACGTTTTTGAGCCTAAACTTGTAGTAATGACCGCAGCGATTACGGGATATATTTTGTGGGCCGTACTATTGTTATTTGCATTTCTGGCAGAAAAGGCCTGGAAAGTCTGGCTGTTGTACATCGTTTTAACCCTTTTGTTTTCTCTTCCAATTTTATTAAAATTATAACCGCGCCATGAATAACAGAAAGTATAATATTTATTTTCACACCCATACAATCAGCGGTATTTTTATATGTGCCATCCTGTTCGTCATATTTTTTGCAGGGTCATATTCTTTCTTTAAGAAAGAAATATCTGCCTGGCAGGCCAATTCTTCCTATGTTTCACATGAGAAGGATGTAGTTAGATATGATAAATTGCTGGATTCTTTAAATCAGCAATACAACCTCACCGGAAGGGACATTTCTTTCTTTTTCCAGGAGAAGACATTTGACACCTACGTGGATATGTCTGCCTCCAAAGACAGTACACTTGTTCCAAAAAAGAAGCCTGAAGTAAAGAAAGAAAAGGGGCGTGGCCGCCGTCGTGAAGGTGACGGACAATATTTTAAATATAATTTTATCAAACGTGACAGTAAAACCTATGAGCAGTCTTATGACATGGGTGAGTTCCTGTACCGTTTGCACTTCCTGGCACAATTAAATCAGGTACCGATACGCCTCGGTTTCGCTTTTGGTTATATGATAGCCGGGCTGGTTGCATTTCTGTTTTTGTTTGCGTTGATCACGGGGCTGATGCTGCACTGGGATAAAATCGTTTCCAATTTCTTTGTGTTCCGCCCCTGGTCTAAAGCAAAAACAGTCTGGACTGATGCGCATACTGCCCTGGGGGTAATTGGTTTTCCCTATCAGTTTATTTATGCGGTTACGGGAATAGTGCTGATTTTTAATACAGTGCTGATCACCCCGTTTACTTATATATTTTACGATGGGAAGTCGGATAAAATATTTCAGGAACTCGATTATTCAGACGCCAGGGAATACACCTATGGTTACAGCCGGCTAACAAAAAATATCGACGTGCAATCCTATGTGGACCGTACCAGAAAAATGTGGGGCGACCCTTTTATTCAGAGACTGATTATTAAAAATTACGGTGATACGTCCATGCATGTTATGGTAGAAGGTACCGCCAATAAAAAAGACAATTTTTCTGGAACCGGAAGGGTTATATACAGGGTGCAGGACGACAAAATCATTTATCAAAAATCCCCGATTGATAATGTAACTTATATAGATAGGGTAAAAAGTATCATTTACAGGCTCCACTTTGGTGATTACGGAGGCTACGCGTTAAAGATAGGTTACTTCATTTTAGGTGTGATGGGTTGTGTTGTAATTATTTCGGGGATACTGGTTTGGCTGGTGGGTAGGGACAAAGATAGTATACCGGCCCATAAAAGGAAGTTCAACTTCTGGCTTGCCAATATATTTATGGCCTCATGTATGTCGATGTTCCCCGTTACAGCACTTACCTTTATTGCTGTAAAGGTAAATAGTGCAGTAGACCAGGCATTCATTTATCACTTCTATTTTTATGCATGGCTGATATTCTCGGTTTACTACACCATCCGCCGGAATCTTAAACGAACCAATCAGGAGACTGTATTATTAGGGAGTATCTTCAGCTTACTGATACCTGTTGCCAATGGTGTTTATTCAGGTAATTGGATTTGGAAAACATATGCTGCAGGCGCCAGTGACATTATGATTTTTGATCTTTTTAGTATAAGTCTGGCATTAGTTGGCTTCTACAGTTTTTACAAGATGAAGCAAAAAGATAAAAAGCAAGCCCCCGTATTAGCTGGTGTTTAACTACTGGAAGCCTTTAATGCCTGCTGAATTATAAAACCTTTTGCCGGATAATCGCTTATGTAAAGATAAGTTGGTTTATTTACAATAATGGAGCTATGAAAGCAGTAAAAAACATCCTTGGGGGTCTTGCCGGTGCACTTGCACTTAACATATTACACGAAACCGTGAAACGTTTTGATCATGATGCACCGCAGATTAATCTGGTTGGTGAGGAAGCGATCAGTAAAAGTATGGAAGCTGCTGGCCTACAGCCGCCAACAGGAGATTCGTTATTCGTAACTGCATTAGCGGGTGATTTAATCAGTAATGCTCTTTATTATAGTTTAATTGGCACGGGTAAAAAAGAGAATATAGTATTGCGCGGCGCTGGTTACGGACTAGGTGCCGGACTAGGTGCTCTTTTTCTGACCGAACCTCTTGGTTTAAGTGACGCACCTATTACCAAGACAGATAAAACCAAAGCGTTAACCGTCGCATGGTATGTTTTGGGTGGTGTAGTTGCTGCGTTAGTAATCAAATCCCTTCGAAAATAATCCCATTTTTTATAGGTTAATTTGATGAAACGCGCATAGGCACAGCTTGCAGAACGTACTGATATATATCTGTAGGTTGTCTTCATCAGTGAAAAACAACTCATTCATATGAAACTTTATTCGCTGTGTCATGTTTCATCTCTTCATTTCAAGATATGAGGATGGCTATGTATGTATTTGAAGGCTTATTGGGAGGTGAAATTAGAAAACTTTCGATTTTCGATAGCACACTAGGGTATTTCTGTATATACTGGGATGCCTTTCTGATGGGTGAGATGTGGCAGGAAAAAACTCAGCAACTTGAGTATTTTGTTTGGGTCACTGATGCTCCCTGCCTTCAGCCATACCTGAATGAAATAGCTGAATTCATAGAACAGCTTCCCTCAGAAGGCGGCAAGTACCTTTAAGGTGAAGCTGCGCCACTCAAACATTGAGGAAACCTTCGACATTCATCTTAGAGCTTAATTGGTTTAGAGCCTGCTGTTGTAACACGTTTAAAGCCCGTTGCACAGAAGTAATTATATTGTTGGAGAAACTGGTGTTCAAATGATTTTAGTTAGTTTTGGTACACTGTTTGGTGTGATCCATAAATAATAGAACAAAAGTATTCTTCAGGATTATCACTTACTTTCTAACATTAAACCAGCACAGAGCAATAAAAATGGCTGAAAAAAAGAACTTTGATTCAGATTTTTGCGGGAGTTTACCGCTTCATCATATTAATTCCATTCAGGACTATGGCTATCTTTTAGTTCTGGATATTAAGTCGTTAGTTTTTCTCCAGGTGAGTGAAAATGTTTCAGGTCTATTGCAAAGAAAACTTCAGGAAATTATCGGCTCTCCGCTGTCTGAATACATGGAGCAGGACGATGTTATAAAAATAAGAGATCTTGTTGATAAGGGGATTAAAAATAGAGTGCCATTATCCCTGAGCTTTTTGGAGTCTTTTATAAAAGACAATTTCAATGCGCTGTTACATATTAAATCAGATTATCTCATTATTGAACTTGAGAAAGCGGGCGGTGACGGTAATAGTAGCTTTTCTGATGTCTATCAAAAATTAAAATATATCAGTGCTACAATAGATCTGGCCGATACAGTGCAACAGGTTTGCGATATCGCTATCCGCGAACTGCGCCAGGTTTCCGGCTTCGATGGAGTGCTAATGTACCGGTTTGACGAAGATTGGAATGGAACTGTGATTGCAGAAAACAAAGACGACCGGCTCACTGCCTATTTTGGGCAAACATTCCCGGCATCCGATGTGCCGAAACAGGCCCGGCAATTATATCTTAAAAATCCATACCGCCTCATTCCAGACAGGAACTATCAGCCCGTCCGACTATATCCCGTGATTAATCCAATTACCAATGCCTTTATTGATCTTTCCGATTGTAACTTAAGGGGCGTTGCTGCTGTACACTTAGAGTACATGAAAAACATGGGTATCGAGGCATCTATGTCTATACGAGTGATCTATAATGATACACTCTGGGGACTGATATCATGCCACCACATCGGGGCGAAATACATTGATTTTGAAGTTTGTTCCATATTTGAATGGTTATCAGACGTCATTTCAAATAAAATCAGCCTCCTGATCAATAAAGAACGTTATCATATCGCCCAGGAACTACAGCAAAAACGGGTAGCGCTTACCGATCAGGTTTATTCAGATGGAGACCTCGCAACCGGCCTCCTGAATCACCATGATACCAACATAATGTCGTTGTTTGGTGCTACCGGAGCAGTGTTGGTGCTCAATGGAAAAACTGAGAGTACAGGGCATGTTCCAGGGAAAGACGAACTTGAAAACCTGATGCTTTGGCTGGAAGGTAAAAACTTAAATGAAGTTTTCTCGACAGATTATATAGCCGGATTGTATGCAGAGGCAGAGGAGTATGCCGACCGTGTTAGCGGCCTGATATTTATACCAATCAATACTAATAAGGCAGATTTTGTGGTGTGTTTCAGACCAGAGCTGATCGAAGACATTAGTTGGGGAGGGAATCCTAACATGGCTATTAACTTTGAAAAGGATAGCAAAGTTTATCATCCGCGCAACTCGTTTGAATTGTGGAAACAAACAGTTTCCCAGCACTCGCTTCCATGGACAAGTCACGAACTTGAGGTTGCTGAATCATTACGGAACTTCCTTTTTGAATTCCGGGCAAAACAATTACTACAATAACTTCATGAGCAGAGCTGAATCTAAAGATCAGGGTTTAAATACAAGATACGACAAATACATTGTTGCTATCGGTGCTTCGGCGGGAGGCCTTGAGGCTATCCACGAGTTTTTTGACCACATGCCAGAGAGCTCAAGCTTCTCTTTCATCGTTATACAGCACCTCTCTTCTGATTATAAAAGTCTGCTGGTAGAACTGGTAGCCAAACACACCCATATGAAGGTGTTTGAAGCGGCACATGATATGGCAATCCAGCAGGATTGCGTATATATCATTCCAAATAATAAATTGATGACTGTGAATAAGGGACGCTTAAAATTGGCGAATAAATCACTGATTAAGGCTCCCAACACAGCAATTGATACTTTCCTGCATACTCTTGCAGCAGATAAAAAAGATAAAGCAATAGCAATTATTCTCTCTGGCACAGGAACTGATGGTACTAAAGGTATCCGCAGTATCAAAGAATTTGGTGGAATGGTGATCGTGCAGGATCCTGCAACAGCTAAGTTTGACGGTATGCCCAATAGTGCTATATCATCCGGTGATGCAGATTTTATACTCCCTCCAGAACGGATCTACGAAGAGCTGTTCAACTATGTCAATGAGGAACCGGTGAAAGTATTACAGGACGGACGCATCGACGAGGAGTTGCTTGATGCGATTTTTACGCTGGTGCACGCAAAAAGCGGGCATGACTTTCATCTTTACAAAACTGCTACTATCATCAGACGGATTGGACGCAGGATGAACGAAAATGGCTTTACCAGACTGGACGAGTATGTACGGTTTTTAAAGAACAATGACGAAGAGGTAGGTATTCTTGGGCAGGATTTTCTGATAGGGGTTACAAAGTTTTTCAGGGACAGGCAGTGTTTTGAAATGCTGGGTAAAGACATCCTTCCAGATATTATCAAAGGCAAATCAGGTAAAGATACCATCAAAGCATGGGTCTGTGCCTGCAGTACTGGTCAGGAGGCTTACTCAATAGCCATTAGTATCAATGAATGCATGGAAAGGCTGGATAAAAATATAGAGGTAAAAGTTTTTGCCACTGATATTGACGAAGAGAGTATCGAAATCGCGGCCAGGAATCAATACCCTTTAAGTATAGCCAAGGAAATTTCGCCGGCTATTCTGAAGAAATACTTTGTGAGGGAGGGTAAGTTTTATAGTGTTATCCCTGAGATCAGAAAACAAATAGTTTTTGCAAAACACGATGTAACAAAGTCTCCGCCATTTATAAAAAATGACCTGGTCAGTTGCAGGAATATGCTGATCTATATGAACAATATCCTTCAGGATAAAATTTTGTCTACCTTTCATTTTTCTTTAAATGATGGTGGATACCTTTTTCTGGGTTCCAGCGAAACGGCTAATCCTATTAAAGAAGGTATCACCGAGATCTCTGGCAAGTGGAAGTTTTATCAGAAATCCGGAAAAATCAACTATTCATCTTTTAATACCTACAACACAGGGGGGAGATTGCTTTCTCAACAGGAAAGAAGCAAAAGGACTGCAGTTAATGAACAGCCCCTCACCGAAGTTGAAAAGCGCTTTAACAAATTCATCACAGGAGACCTTGGTTACGTTGGTGTTTTTATTGATAAAGACTATGTCATACAGGAAGCCGTTGGTAATTACAGGCAGTTTCTTTCCTTACCCGATCAAAAAATTGAGCTCAACATCCTTAAAATGGTCCCTAAGGAAATTTCCATTGTGCTGAATACTGCATTAAGGAAGGTTTGGAAAGAGAAAATCAAGGTTCAGATCAACAGGCTGCGCATCCACCGGGCTGAAAATGATGTATACCTCAATGTATCTATCCAGCCCCCCGGGCCCGAAGACACTTACACTATGGTGATTTTCTCTGAAAGTATAGCAGAGATTATTCCCGAAAAGGAAGTGCTGAACCTGGCAGTTTTATCGGGTGATCAACACAATGAATATATTTACGAGCTCGAAGCCGAGTTGAATGAAACGCGTAGTAACCTCCAGATGGCAGTGGAAGAAATGGAGACTTCAAACGAGGAATTGCAGTCTACCAATGAAGAACTGTTATCGGCCAACGAAGAGCTCCAATCCAGTAACGAGGAACTTCAATCCCTTAATGAAGAGCTGCATACGTTAAATACAGAACATCAGATAAAGATTAAGGAATTGGTTGATCTGAATGATGACCTTGACAATTATTTCAGAAGTACAGATATTGGACAGGTGTTTTTAGACGCCGGACTTTATATTCGAAAGTTTAATCCCGCTGCTACGAGCATGGTAAACCTGATTGACGCTGATATTGGCAGGTCAATCGAACATATTTCCAACAATATCAAAGCTGATAATCTTTCTGCAGATATCCGTTCCGTATTGCTTTCTGGTCATATCGTTGAAAAGGAGGTGCTCCTTAAAAGTGGCGACAGAAGCTTAATGCGCATTATGCCCTATTTGAGAAAAGACAGGCGAAATGACGGGGTGGTAATCACTTTTGTTGACATCTCCCGGATTACAGAGTTGAACAATATTATCAGCGGTGTATTCAATGCCAGCTTGAACGGTATCCTTGCTTTTACCGCTGTTCGCAATCAGGACCACTTTATTATTGACTTTAAATGTGTTTCCAGCAATGATGCGGCAGTAAGTTTACTCGGAAGAAGTAAAGAGGACATTAAAGACGCGCTGTTGCTAAAGCAGCTTCCCGAGCTTTGCGAGGGCAATCTGTTTCAAAAATATATAAATCTGGTAGAAAAGGGTGTTGCGATCGAACATGAATTTTCACTGCATGAGCGATGGTACCAGATGGTGGCGGTAAAAATGTCCGACGGTTTTGCCGCAACGCTGACAGACACTACAGATCAAAAAGCTGCAGCTTTAAAACTAAGAAAGAATTATAACGAGCTCATAGCAACCAGGGAAACACTCAAAAAGCTGAATACCGATCTTGAACATAAGGTTAGCGAACGTACGCGGGAGCTTTCTGAGAGTGAAGAAAGGTTTAATCAGGTATCCCGTGCCACTAATGATACGATATGGGATTGGAGCCTGGTCAGCAATACCATGTGGCGAAGTGATAACTTCACCTCAATGTTTGGTTATGATGCAAGCAATGAAAGTAGTACGATTGGTTTTTGGTTTGATAAGATACATCAGGACGATGTAGCGGCTGTAAAAGAAAGTGTTTTCGGTGCTATCAACGATAATAAAAAGCAGTGGTCTGCAGAGTATAGGGTTAAAAAAGCTGATGGTAGTTATGCGATAATTCTGGACAGGGGAACAATTATGCATGATGATTTTAACACCCCTTTCCGGATGGTGGGCACCATGGTAGATATTACCAAACTTATTGAGGCAGAAACCAAACTGAGTTCTAGTGAACGGAAATTTAGGAAGGTGTTTGATTCCAATGTAATAGGTATGGTGTTTTCTGATCTGGAAACGGGACTTATCGAAGACGCAAATAACGCATACCTGGATATGATTGGTTATAAAAGGGATGATCTTTCAAATTCACTTTATCTGAATAATATTACGCCGCCCGAATTTCTGCACATTACTGAAGAAGCCCTTTTACAGGTCAGAAACCATGGTGTTAGTCATCCGTTTGAAAAAGAATTTATCTGTAAAAACGGCAGTCGTATTTCGGTGCTTGTAGGTTCAGCCATCCTGGATGAATCTAACGACACCGAACTGGTCACTTATGTGATCAACATTACTGAGCAGAAACGCATGGAGGAACGCCGTAATGAGTTGCAAAAACTAATCAAAAAGCAACAGGATGAGTTTTATAGCATTTTCAAAAATGCGCCAGCGTTAATCAGTATCAGAAGAGGGGCCGATCTGGTGTATGAGTTTGTCAATAATGCTTTTATTGACTTCAATGGAGAAGCAGAATACCTTGGAAAGCCATCGGCTGCGCCTGGACTACGGACCAGCGATCCCGAAATTCAGAAAATTGAAGACCGCGTGCTGCAAACCGGCGAAACGTTTGTAGAGAAAACCCATCATTTTATAAAGTCTGATCCGGTAACCAATGAAATAAAAGAGCATTGGTTTGATTACATACATGCTCCTGTTTTTGCAGATAATGGTGAGATAGATGGTATTGCATTCTTTGGCTTTGAGGTAACTGACCTCATCAAAGCACAGCAGGCCACGAAAGAACTCATGCTGAGAAAGGATGAATTTATGAGTATCGCGAGCCACGAACTGAAAACACCAATCACCAGTATACAGGGCTTTTTACAATTGGCACTAAGATTGGCACAAAAAAGTAATTCAGGTAGTCCGATGCTCGGATTTATTGAGAAGGCAACCAGACAGTTGGGTAACCTGACTTCTTTGGTAAACGATCTGCTTGACGTCACGAAGATACAGGCGGGTAAAATGCAATTCAATTTTTCGCGGTTTAACCTCAAAAAATTACTTGAAGAATGTATTGGTGATATTCATGGTGCGGATAACAGTACTATCATCTTGGAGAAAGCTGATGATATCGAAGTTTATGGAGACCAGCACAGAATAGAACAGGTCATCCATAATTTTCTGTCCAATGCAATTAAGTATTCTCCAAATACCAAGACCGCGGTAGTATATACAGAAATAATTGGCAGTGATATCAGGGTTACGGTAAAAGATTTCGGAATTGGTATACCCAAGAGTAAGACAAAACAAGTTTTCGACCGATTTTTCCGGGTAGTCGATGCTACTTCAATGATTTCCGGACTCGGGTTAGGTCTGTATATCTCCGCTGAAATTATCAGCAGGCACAGTGGAACAATAGGTGTAGATAGTATCGAGAATGAGGGTTCTGAGTTTTGGTTCCAGATTCCTATAGAAAAAAATTAGATTTTAAATGCCAGTAGAAGTTGTTGCTTACATCCTGAAAGATGCGCCTATGAAATAGGTATTTGATGCATCATATTGGATACCATAGTTTAGGCCGGCATCCAGTTTGAGATTATCCAGTATGTCCAGTTGCATTGCAGCGTTCAAAAAGTTTGACCAGTGATGTTTTTTGAGGTCGTAGGTATAATAGCTTTCTGCAATTCCTTGCAAATGTTTCACCAGTTCGTGACTTACTGTAAGGGCTTGTAGAAACTCGTTGTGCATCTGTCTCCCTTCGTTGTCTTTAAGGCGGCTGCCTTCAAGTTCCATCCCGAGTTTCCAATCATGCGGCAGTTTGATTTGAAAAGGAATTATGATACCGCCTTCATATCGGCTTTCATCGTCTAGTTTTGATGTAGGGAATTTTAAATACGGTAAAACTGCAATCGCAAAATTACCATGATCATTACCAGTCAGGTTTTGTTTAACGCGCAAAGTTAAGTCACCAATGCCCTTGGATTTAGTACGTTCACCACTTTCCACATCCGTTTCACGCTGTATACCATAAGACGGGAGGTTCATTTGTACCGAAGTACTATTCGTTAGCCCTATTTTTATGTTCAACTGGTTAAGTAATGTTGTCTTTGTCAGCGTGCTTTCAGACTTTTCCTTCTCAAATTTCAATAGGTCTGTTTCTAGTTGAATATGACCTGCATCTACCGTAAATGGTGATTCTGTGACGTCGGGACGATCGGTATCCATATCCCTCATCTCAGTTTTTGGCGTAGGCCTGAACAGGTTATATTTACTTTTAACGGTTTGCTGTGCTGCAAGGGACAGTGGCAAAATGCAGGAGAAGATAATTAAGCTTAGTTTCATTTGCTGGAACAACTGCTTTTAATCGAAATTGTTTGCGCGAAATAGTTAGAGGTCATATTCCTTTTCTATAACTGACATGATGAGTTCTCTAACGGTGACGCCACGCTGGGCACCAAGTATTTTCAATGTTTTCAAGGCACTTTTCTTCATTCTTAATGGATATGTGACCGTTTCGTCATCGACAAGTGTTGACTGGTTTTCAACTTTTGTCACTTCTTCTCTTGATGGTGAATTGAATAAGGCAGATACGCCTCCTAAATTTTTGACATTGTCTTCTATGCCGCTTAAGTTTTTCTTTGCCATAATGTTATATTTTTACTAAAATTTCATCTGTCAGGTCAGCATAGTCCAGCGCTCCGTTAGATGCCGGGGCATATTCAAAAACATCTATTCCCTTTAACTGTGCCTCTACAAGTGCTACGTTTATCCTGATGGAAGTTTTAAACAATTTATCCTCGAAATACTTTTTAATGCTTCCGGTAATCTGTTCAGTAATTACCCTTCTAGGATTTATTTTGGTAATGAACACACCACCAATCGTAAGGTTTTCATTGTAATGCGTTCTTACATCGGAAATGATAGCTACCAGCCTATCGATTCCGCGGTAGGCAAAATACTCCGCCTCTAATGGGATTAACACTGTATCCGCTGCAACCAGTGCGTTAACGGTAAGCATTCCTAAAGCCGGGGCGCAGTCGATCAGTATATAATCATATTGTTGAGGAACTGCTTTAAGCAATCTTTTCACAATAGTCTCTCTTCCTAATCTGGATACCAGTTCAATTTCCGCACCCAGAAGGTCAAGGGATGAAGGCACAATATCCAGATATTCCGATATGGATACGATAGGGAGAGGAGTATCATTTTTTATGCTATCATAAATAGAGGTCTGAACGTCCCTTAATCCCAGGCCTTCCGTTAAATTTGATTGCGGATCAATATCAATTAGTAAAGTCTTTTTCTTTGCACGGGCCAGTCCGGCGCCAATATTCAGCGTAGAGGTTGTTTTTCCTGTTCCGCCTTTATGGTTAATAACAGCAATTATCTTCATATCATTATATCTTTATACAATGGTGCAATGATACTAAGATATGTTGATATGGAGATATCTTTTAGCGAATATTTCTAATAAAATTTAAGGATGTTTTTGAAATTGTTGCTCAAGATCCTTGATTGCAGCATCATATCCCTTTCTGTCTGAAAACACTAAAGGATTATAGTGGTCGCCCGATTTGTGTTTACGGTGAAGGTCAAACTGGCTGGCATGTGAAGAAAACCAAAGGTCGAACGAAAGTTTTTTCATGGATGACAGTGTGTACGCATAGTCTTTTGCAATGTCTGGATAATCCGTTATTGTCAAAAAGCTTTTTTTAGTGACGATAGTTGGCATATTGGCTATCAATACACGATATGACCTGGTCTTATCTTTCACATCAAACAGAAAGCTGCAAGATCCTTTAGTGTGGCCCGGGTGGTGCAACATCACAAGCTCCATATTTCCCAGGCTAACAGTATCGCCGTCTGTAAGTAGACGGTCTGCATTTGCGGGTTGATAAGTGCTTCCATTACCGCCAAGCGCATAATCAGAACTTCCTCCGTCAGCCAGAACATCCGAATCTTTTTCATCAACCATGATGCGTGCACCTGTTGATTGTTTTATGGCGGACATTGCTCCCATATGGTCATAATGTGCTTGTGTGGTCAAAAGTATTTTGGTGTCTGCAAATTTAAAACCCAGCTTTTCTATATTGGCCTTGATTAGCGATGCTGAAGCTGCAAGTCCTGTGTTGATCAGTATGTTGCCCTTTGATGTAGTGATGAGGTAACATGCTAGGTCATACGTACCTACGTAATATAAATTGCCTGCAAGTTGAAAAGGTGTATAAGCCTTAGCCCATTCTGCTGGTGCGTCCTGTGGTTCTGTCACAGTTTGGGCAGATAGTTGAAGGCTGACGATAGATAGGCTAAGCCCGAGTATAGCGATTTTAAAAATATGTTTAATCATATGGATAAATAATTACGAAGATAGGTTTTATTCCACTCCTTGCAAATACATTGAAACTGAGGTCTGCAGAATCAAATTGTAGGGACCACTGTAATATTCTTGTTTTTCTAGCTTAAAGCAACTGGAATATTATGTAAATTGAGTTTTATCATTATAACCTGATATCCTATGTCATTTATCTACAAACAAGCTTTGGTGCTTGGAACACTCATTATTGCTACACTCGCTACCGCTGGTACCGTATCTGGGCAGGCCGCCGCAGGTAGTGGTGCCGCTGACCCCGTGGAAAAGGAGTCGCCTAATACCAAATACAAGCCTGCTTATGCCGGTCAGACCCGCGTACGGGGCATAAAAACCAAAACACCTTTAACTGTACAGCTGCTGAACAAAACCCTCGAGCATCCATGGGCAATATGTCCGCTGCCTGATGGCCGCTTCCTGGTTACTGAGAAGCTGGGTACGATGTGTATCGTCACCTCTGCAGGAAAAGTAGTAAAAAAGATCACTGGTTTACCTGCCGTCGTTCCTGATGGTCAGGGTGGTTTACTTGATGTAAATATTGATCCGCAGTTTGCTTCGAACAGGATGATTTACTGGGATTATTCTGAGAAAGTAGCAGGAGGTTCATTATTGGCTATTGCTAAAGGAAAACTTTCTGCCAATGAAAGCAAGGTAGAAAACATAGAGGTCATTTACCGTGCCACTCCAGCGTATAGGGGAAGTTTACAGTTTGGGTCCCGGATAGTGTTTGATAAAAATGGGAATCTTTTTGTAAGCACTGGAGAACGTTCTGGTAACGATATCCGTATGCAGGCCCAGGCATTAAATTCTGCACTGGGAAAAATTATTCATATCACTAAAAATGGAAAAGCTGTTCCTGGAGGCCCATTTGCTAAAACTGCTGATGCAAGACCGGAGATTTTTGCATATGGGTTGCGCAGTCCAGAAGGTTTAGCAATGAACCCGATAACAGGCGAATTGTGGGAATCGGAATTTGGCCCAAGGGGTGGCGACGAAATAAATATTATACGTGCCGGGGCGAATTATGGCTGGCCAGTGATCACTTATGGAATAGAATACAGCGGAGGAAAAGTGGGCGATGGAATTCAGCAAAAAGCTGGAATGCAGCAACCTGTTTATTATTGGGACCCTGTTGTTTCACCATCAGGGATTGTGTTTTATAACAACAATGCTATTCCCGAATGGAAAGGCAATTTATTTGTAGGTGGCCTCAGCAGCATGCATATTGTCAGATTGGTTATTAAAAACAACAAAGTAGTTGCTGAAGAAAGGTTGCTCAAAGATGAAGGGGAACGTTTCAGGGCCGTGACCGTAGGCAAAGATGGTGCACTATATGCGGTAACAGATAGCGGAAGGTTTTACAGAGTGGCAAAAAAATAGCACTACAATAAGGTTCTGTAATAAACTTTATTTAAAAAAACAAGGAGGATCATATCTAATGAATCCTCCTTGTTCAATTTATGCTGTGCCTGCCCTTCGTGGATTACCCGCTCACAGGACTTTTTGTCGTTGTTTTTCTGATTAACAATTTACATATTTTTATCATTTGTTGTATGTAATAATTTTGCACAATCTGTGAGTAATCCACACTCAGGTATTTTTGTATTTGCTGTGTATAAACGATAATAATAGTTAGTATTGTTATCACCTGATAATAATATATTTATGTCCAAAACTATTTAGGGAAGGTCATGTTACTATCTAACTTTAAAAATAACCAAATGAACAAAGAATACCCTTTCTATATCAAGGCACCTATAATTTTACTGGGTCTTGTAATCACAGTATATATATTATATGTTATTCAGGATATTCTGGTCCCCCTGGCTTTTGCTACCCTCATTGCGATTTTGTTGAACCCATTGGCCACGCGACTGGAGAGAATATTTCCAAAAATTGTAAGTATTTCTATTTCGATGCTCGTTGCCGTGGTGGTGATCGTATTGCTCTTTTATTTTCTTTCATCGCAGGTTGCACATTTTTTTGACGATCTCGATGCAATCAAACTTAAATTATCACAGTTGTTCCATACTACTCAACAATGGTTGCAAACACAGTTCGGGCTTTCTTCCAAAAAGCAGGTTCAAATGTTAAACGATGCTGCAAACAGCAGTAAGGCAATGTTGGGCCAAACTTTAAGCGGTGTGCTGGGCATGTTAAGTGTAGTGTTACTGATCCCTGTTTACACCTTTTTGATCATGTTGTACAAAACATTGATCCTGAATTTCTTATTTGAAGTGTTTTCTGAAGAAAACCAAAGTAAAGTAATGGAAATTATCACGGAAACGAAAGCTGCAATTCAAAGTTACATCGTTGGCTTGCTCATTGAGACTTCAATTGTTGCTGTCATGAATTCGGCAGCTTTACTGATACTCGGTGTACCAAATGCTATCCTCATTGGTGTAATCGGTGCCATATTAAATCTCTTGCCATACATCGGCGGTATAATTGCTATTGCCCTTCCTGTATTGATGGCAACAGTAACACTGGACGGTTTTAGTACACAATTGCTCATCATCGCAGCCTACACGCTGATCCAGTTTATAGACAATAATATTCTGGTGCCCAGGATTGTTTCTTCTAAGGTTCAGATCAACGCGCTGATTTCCATTGTGATTGTTCTGATGGGCGCAGCACTGTGGGGTGTTTCGGGCATGTTTCTTTCGATTCCATTTATTGCTGTGCTTAAAATTGTTTTTGACCGTATAGATGGGTTAAAACCCTGGGGAAAATTGTTGGGAGACTCTATCCCTACTGAACATATGGGACAGTTCAAGAGGTTCAGAAAAAGGAAAGCAGTGGCACAATAAGCTTTTCCTTACTTTTCGGGACAGATTACGCTACAATTGACCCTATTATTCGAAACTATTTTTGAGAAACAAAGGTTATATGCAGGATGTAAATAAGTTTTACACTAATCTATAATTGATAAGAAAATGGAACAAGAAGATGTTAAATATGAACGCTTACAGGAGTTAAGCAACAGCGACTTTGAAATTGCGGAAGACCAACCAGATATCACCGGGTGGGAGATCTTTGACTCATCAGGAGACTATATAGGTGAGGTTGAAGACCTGATCTTCGACAAAGAGTCTTTTAAAGTAAGATATATTGTTACTGATCTGGACGGCTATGAACTTGATGAAGAAAAATACGTACTGATACCTATCGGTCTGGTAACATTACATGAAACCGATGATGAAGTGCTGTTAACAGAGGCCATTTCTGATAGATTGCCTTTGCTGCCAGCTTATGAAAAGGGAAAGATTACCCCGGCGATTGAATTTGAAATACGTGAAGTACTCACTGGTACCGCCGAACATGTAGTAAACGTAATGAACGAACTGCAACAGGAAGACGGCTTTTATAACCATGGCCACTTTAATGATGAGGGATACCTCAGAAGACCAAAATTTTGATCTCAACAAGCTTTAATTCTTCAAACTTACACACCATCTGTGATCAGCTGGCGCTGCATGATGCTGATCTTGCCGCAGTCATTGTGAAGTATGGTTATCCTCCGGTTTGGAGCAGGCCCAATACCTTTGAAAGCCTGGTCCATATTATCCTGGAGCAGCAGGTATCGATTGCGTCCGCGTTGGCGGCCCTTAATAAACTTAAGGCCCATGTGCAGGAGATTACACCAGTAAGAATACTATTGTTAACAGACGAGGAATTGAGGGAATGTTATTTCAGCCGTCAAAAAACAGCATACATCAAATACCTGGCAGAGGCACTGGTAAGCGGCCAGATCAATCTGCCAGGTTTCGAAAACAAAGAAAACGACGAAATTCGTAAAGAACTTACCGCATTAAAAGGAATAGGTAACTGGACCGTGGACGTTTACCTGATGTTTGTGTTGCAGCGCGCAGATATTTTTCCTGTTGGTGATCTTGCTGCGGTAAATGCCCTGAAAGATTTAAAATCATTGCCATTGACTACTCCAAGGGAAGATTTGCTGATCCTTGCAGAACAATGGAAACCTTACCGCACGGTAGCTACAATAATCTTGTGGCACCACTATCTGAGCAAGAAATAAGTCTGGGCTCAACCTGCCCTTAGCTGAAAGGCTTTATTATCGGTGCAATTGACTCGAAAATCACTGGTTTAACCCGAAAATAAAACAAATAAAATAAATACGACTAAATTAGTATATAATAATATTTGTTTTATATTTGCGTTGCAAACTTTTCAACATGAAAACTTTTACAACTACATTCCAGGATGTGTTCATCCCTGATACTGTGCTCTTTCTGCAAGCGGACAGCTGTCAGTCCTGTTGTTGTTAACGCGTTATTATTCCAACCTGTTTCTTATTATTTATTTAAAGCAACCCATGTTGCTGCTATCATCATATGCCGTTTTTTTACCGGCACAAAATCCTATAAATATGCATTGAGAACCACATAAGCTTATAAAAACACACCGGCAAGGAAGCCTTGCCGGTGATTAAGATAACAGATCAGCGTAACGCCAATCACTAACTGATCTGTATCTGCGGTTTTACGAATAACTAGTCATTAACATAAAACATTTAAATATATGGGAATTTTTCTCCAGCACAAACATGTCTATCCCTTAAAAAGATACAGTACTTTACTATTACCCGCCCTTTTACTGCTGCTTATACTGCCTTTTACTTCCAGATCCCAAAACAAAAGTGTTCCGGTAATCAATTCAAAGTTGTACGGTAGGGTGATTGATGGCGATACCAAAGTGCCCATACCTGGTGCTGTGGTTCGTATTAAAGGAACAACACATTCCGTAGCCACCAATGAAACAGGCGAATTCAGCTTTATCACGGGTCAAAAGTTCCCATATACCCTCTCTGTAAGTATTGTTGGTTATGAAAAAGCAGAGCTCAGTGTGAGCGGTAGTCCAGTAACTATTCCCCTCAAATCGTCGGTAGGCCTACTGGGTGACGTAGTAATTGTAGGTTATGGAACACAGAAAAAAGGTGATGTTACGGGTTCTATTTCCAAAATCAGCGCTGCTGAAGTCAACAAAACGCCGGTTGCCAGTTTTGACGGACAACTACAGGGAAAGGCGGCGGGTGTACAGATCAGCACCAACTCTGGTATTCCCGGTGAAGGTATTTTTGTCAGGGTAAGGGGAACCACTTCCATTAATTCGAGCAGCGATCCGTTATATATTGTAGATGGGGTATTCCTTAACAATACGAGTCTTCAGACCGCAAGTCTAGGCGGCAGGACAACATCGCCCCTGGCAGATATAAATCCCTCAGATATAGAAAGCATAGAAGTATTGAAAGATGCCTCAGCCACAGCAATATATGGTTCTCGAGGCGCAAATGGAGTAGTGATAGTCACCACCAAGCGTGGTAACTACAATGCAAAAACAAAAGTTAACCTCGATGTGTCAAGCGGCTGGGTCGAGGCAGATAAATCTACACTGCCTGAACTGGCAACGGGTCCTGAAATGGCCACGCTCGCCAATGAATACTGGATCAATTCGGGTATCGACAGGCCTTCGTTGAACCAGACCTTCAGCAACAGGCCTTTTCGCCCCAGGGCGGAAGGTGGCCAGGGCCTGCCTGAAGAGCAGCAAACCTATGACAGGATAGGGGATATTCTTCAGCACGGTTTGGTACAGGATTACAATCTTTCCATACAGGGTGGTGCCGACAAATCAAGGTTTTATGTAGGTGCTGGTCACACCTCGCAGGAAAGCCTCATCAGGGTGCCAACTTTTTCAAGGACTAGTCTTAAGTTTAATTTTGACCATAACCTCAACGACCGCTTTTCTTTTGGCTTAAGTAACAGTTTATCAAGAAGCTACCGCAATCAAGCCAGAACTGGTGACGGTCCGCAGGTAAACCTCTGGAATTCAGCTATCAGTACCGCCACTTACACCCCCAAATATGCAGAAGATGGCACGTCAACAGGTGCCGATAATGTGTACGTGCTGATGGATAATTACAATGTTAATGCCGTGAGCTTAAGGTATGTAGGGAACGTGTATGCTGAAGCAAAAATAATTGAAGGCTTAAAGTTTAAAACCAATTTCAGTGTAGATTATGATCAGTACGATGAATCTGCCTACTGGAATACACTTACCAGTATAGGAAAAGCGGTTGGCGGCAACGCAACTTCTGCCATCACACAAAACAGTACCTGGATCAATGAACAAACGCTTACGTACCAAAAAAATGTGGGCGAACATCATTTGAACTTCCTTGTAGGAAATTCGCTGCAGAGCAACCTCCTTAAGCTTACTTCTGCCGAAGGAACGGGTTTCGCCAATGATAACTTTCAGGATATTTCATCCGCGTCAATACGCACATCAGGCCAGACATGGACAAAATATACACTGGCATCTTTTTTCGGCAGGGCCGATTATAATTATAAAAGCAGGTATTACCTGGGGGTAAGTGCACGTTCTGACGGCTCGTCGAAATTTGGTGCAAACAGTAAATGGGGATATTTCCCTGCCTTTTCTGCAGGATGGCGGATAAAGGAAGAATCGTTCCTCAAAAACACTACCTGGCTAAGCGAACTGAAGCTTCGCGGCTCTTTTGGGATCACCGGCAACCAGGCGGGAATCAACAATTTTGCCTCCCAGGGGCTGTGGACAGGCGGAAGCAGTTATGCTGATGTACCAGGTAGCGCATTGCCAGGTATAGGTCCCGTGCAACTGGGCAATTCGGATCTGAAATGGGAAAAAACCACGCAGACCAATATCGGACTGGATATTGGCCTGTTGAAGGACAGGATCTCGCTGACATTGGATGTGTACAACAAAAAGACTACCGGTTTATTGCTTCAAATGCCAATTGCTTCCTCATCTGGTTTCTCTACCTATTGGGCAAATGAAGGCGAGATGAATAACAAGGGTTATGAAGTCAGTATCAATACCTCAAACATAATTTCCAATAATTTTACCTGGAAAACCAGCCTTAATTTTGCAGGCAACAAGAACAGGATCACAAAACTGCCTACACAGATTACACAGTACACGCGCGACTGGGTGATTATGAAAGAAGGATATTCAATGAATTCTTTCTGGCTGTACAACCAATTGTATGTAGATCCGAATACAGGCGCGCCGGTTTTTGAAGGCCAGGCTGCCGACGGCTCAGTGAGTGCCGCCAACAGGAAAATTCTTGGCAATGCTTATCCCACAATTTTTGGCGGTCTCAATAACAGTTTCACCTATAAAAACCTCGATCTCAGCTTCCTGTTCACCTTCCAGTATGGCAGCAAGGCTCTAAACCTAAACAGGTATTTCCGCGAGCGTAACCCAAGCAGCGGTGCCGTAGTGGTGAAAACCCTTGAAAGATGGCAGAAAGTGGGTGATATCACTGATATACCCAGATTCACTTCTGTAGGTACAAATTATACGGTTGACCAGAGTTCCAGATATCTGGAAGATGCATCTTTTCTTAGGTTAAAGCTGCTGTCATTTGGTTATAACCTGCCGCAATCCTTGCTTTCAAAAATTAAGGTCAACCGGGTACGCGTGTATTTTGTGGGCTCTAACCTCTTGTTATGGACCAAATATACTGGTGATCCCGAATCCAGTGTTACCTCTAATCCAAATGCACAGGGCCTCGGCTCATTTGGTACGCCACCGCAACCGCGCGGCTACCAGTTTGGCCTTAACGTAACGCTATAATTCTTTACCCTTAACATCATCAAAATGAATAATTCAAAAATATTACGCTCCGGATTATATATATTACTGGTCACTACATCCTTTTCATGCAAGAAATTTCTGGAGGTTAGCCCTAAAGATTTTGTATCAGACGACCAGACCATCGTTGACGGCGTATCTGCCCAAACTGCGGTACGTGGGATCTACAGTGCACTGGAATCTAACGATTACTACGGTTACACCTTTCAGACCCTGGGTTTCTTTTCTGGCGACAATATCCAGTATGTTGGATCGCAAACCGTAAATCAGCAGCTCAGCAATCATGCTGTTATTTCAGATCTTGCTGCACTTTCCAGCTCCTGGTCGGCCATTTACAACGTCATCAACAGGGCCAATAATGTACTGGCCAAAGTGCCCGATCTTCCTGTAACGGCAACCTTTACTGCAACATTAAGAAATCAATTACTGGGTGAGGCGTATTTTCTGAGGGCCCTTGGCTATTTCGACCTGGCAAGAACCTGGGGTGGGGTGCAATTGGTATTAACGCCAACCGCCTCTGCTACAGACCAAACTAAAGTGCCGCGAAGTACCCTGGCAGAAACCTATGCGCAGGTGCTCAAGGACTTAACGCAGGCGGAAAGCCTGTTACCGGCTACCACCAACAGGATCAGGGCAACCCAGAAAACAGCTTTTGCACTGCATGCAAGGTTTGCCTTGTACCAGGGCGATTGGCAGAATGCCGAATTGAATGCAAGCAAGCTGATTGCAGATAACAATTACGCGTTAATTGCCCCTTACAACGCTTTTTTTGCGAATAATGCTACTGCTACGCAGGAATCGGTACTGGAATTATATTACAATACGAATGCAACCAACACCCAGGGATACAACTGGCAGCCAACAACCCTCGGAGGGGTAGGTTGGGTAATCCCAACAGCAGCTGTTGCTGCTTTGCTCACAGATCCTGTAACTGGAGGAAACAGACGGACCCTCATTAATACACTTGTGATTTCTGGCGTAACCAGGAATTACGGAAACCTGTATTACAGGACGGCGGGTACAGATCCTGCTTATTTGATAAGACTGTCAGAATTGTACCTTATCCGTGCTGAAGCCAGAACACAACAGGACAACTACACAGGTGCAACGGCGGATCTGAACGCAGTGAGAACCAGGGCAGGTCTTGCGGCTACACCTGCACAAACTAAAGCCGACCTCTTACTGGCGATAGAAAATGAAAACCGTTTGGAGTTTGCTTTTGAAAATCACCGTTGGTACGATCTGATCAGAACAGGAAGGGCTGGCGCGGTGCTGGGTATAACAGATAATAACAAGTTATTACTGCCAATTCCTTATGCACAATTGCTAATAGACCCCAACCTGAAACAAAATCCCGGATACAATTAACCATCATCTTAATCTTTAAAGGTATGAGTACGCTAACTACATTACATACAGAAAAGCAGGACTGGAGCGGGTTAGATATTTTCCTGTTCAGGACCACCTTTATATTTTTATTACTGCTCACTATTCCACTGGATCCAGGCTATTATCAAAAGATATTTTCCTTTAACCTTTCAAACCTGCACTTCCAGGACTTCTTTCAACTGAGCAATTACGTTCCCCGTTTGTTTGCTACATCCGACTGGGGCATTGCCAGTTACTCTGGATGGGGTGTTGCGCTGCTGGTTGCCCTCGCGGGGGCTTTTATCTGGCAGCGCATGGATACAACTGGCAAACAGGACAATGAACAGCTATACTATTGGCTGCGGGTGATTGTACGTTACCGACTCGCCCTCGCACTGATAGGATATGGTGTGATTAAATTGATTCCGGTACAATTGCCAGGTGCTACTTTAAGTGATCTGCATACGGCATATGGCGATTTCCTCCCATGGAAAATCTATTATCTGTCTACTGGCGTGGCCAAAGCAGGGTATGAGCAAACACTCGGGGCGATAGAAATAGCGGCAGGTTTGCTTCTCATTTGGCGTCCTACAGCGGTCATCGGTGCAGGTATTGCCGCAGCTTTCCTGATCAATATTGTACTCGTTAATTTTGCGTACCAGCTTGGCCAGCATGTGTACAGCGTTTACCTGTTACTGTTGGCAGCCTTTATCCTGGCTTATGATACCCCACGCCTTTTTCAGCTGCTGGTGAAAGAAGGCAAAGCCCGGGCAGATCATTTTGAACCTGTTTTTTCTAAAAATATCCCGCCGTTGCGCTACGCCGCCAAAATAGCACTAGCGGTGTTTGTAGTCGCCTATGCCTCGCTCACCTATTCCAGTCATGCAAAAAGTAAATGGCCCTATCCTGATACCCCCGGATTATCAAAGGCCTATGGAGTGTACAACGTTAAGGAATTCACTGTGAATAAAAAATCGCTTCCGTATTCTGCCACAGATACAACCAGATGGCAGGATGTGGTTTTCGAAAGATGGAATGTGCTGAGTATTAGGGCCAATAAAAACTTCCCTGTTGATACCAGTTCTCCTGTAATAGAAGCCCATGCAGACGCCAAAAGAAATTTTGATGCTGAAGGAAATGGCGGCCGTGCCTTCTATAGTTATGTAACGGATAAGAATAAAATTACGATCTCCAATAAATATATCCATAGTGATATCCAAGTCTACACCTTCTCCAGGCCCGATTCATCTACGATTGTATTGGATGGGGTAAACAGCAGTAATGATACCCTGCATGTTGTTCTGGAGAGATTGAACAAAGAATACCTGCTCTTTAAAGGGCGCAGAAAACCAGTAAAAGTCTATTAACCGCATGGTGAGAATTTATTTAACAACTGAATTATGACCGCATTAACTTTAGCTGCCGAAAAACCGCCAGTTTTGGCCCGGCAAAACAATAAAAAGGAATGGAGCAGTGCAGAGAGGTTTCTCTTCCGCATATCATTTATCTTCTTTATCCTGCTCATCATACCTGTTGAACCGTCCTGGTATAACAAGCTGTTCTCTGTAAAAACTGTTTTTGCTTTCTTAAATAGTCTTACGGGTTATAGGGTAGGTTTTTACAGTCTGCATTCTGACAGTGGAAAATGGGGTTTATATGCATTTGTTTCCTGGGGGATTGCTTTACTCGTTGCACTTGCCGGTGCTGCGGTGTGGACTTTTCTGCTGCGCAACAGCAAGCGTAAGGCCTATCACGATTTATACTACTGGCTAAGGGTTTTGGTGCGTTACCGCATTGCCATCGGGATCATTGCTTTTGGGTTTCTCAAGCTTTACCCCATGCAAATGCCAGATCCCTCCATTTCCAATCTGGATACAAATTTAGGCGATTACAATACGTATAAGATTTACTGGCAGATCGTTGGTGTTTCTATCTGGTACGAAATCGTACTTGGGCTTGTAGAAATTGTCGCTGGCTTACTGATGTTGTTCAGGGGCACTACTGCGCTGGGTGCAGTTTTGGTGGCCGGGGTTTTGTACAATATTGCGCACGCCAATATCGCCTATGATGGTGGCGTACATGTGTATAGTGCTTATTTTGTATTGCTGTCGCTATTTCTACTAGTCCAGTATGTGCCCAATTTATGGAAGCTGCTCATCAAAAAACAGGATGTTGAAGCAGAATATTACTATCCCATATTCAAAAGTAAAGGGGCCAAAACACGATTTTATACCGCTAAATATGCCATTATATTTGTTTTTACAATCCTTTTTGGTATTTTGAGGTACGATGTTCACTACCATGTTGGGCAGCTGAAAGAACCTAAAACGCCGGGACTGCCAAAGGCCGCTGGGTATTACAATGTAACAGAATTCAGGCTGAATGATAAGGTGATCCCTTATTCTCCATTGGATACGTTGCGCTGGCAGAGCGTGGTATTTGAAAAGTGGAGTACACTGGTTTACAAGGTGTACAAACCGTTTTCCATTTCCCTGGCCAATGGTACACCCAACCCAAAAGATATCGACAGAAGTTATGAGCTGGCAGGGATAGCAGGCGGAAGGAAATTTCTTTACTACACCGCAGACCTTAAAAAAGGCAAACTGTTTTTGGAGGACAAAAACCGCCCTTCATTGCCCGAAGGCGACGCTCCGGCGAAAAAAAACACCGCTATCAGCAAAGGGAACAAAAAGGGGAAAAAGGAAAATGCCCTGGTATGGAATTTTTACAGGCCTACAGCTGACCGCATTATTATCACCGGCCTGAATGAAAATAAAGATTCAATCCATGTTATACTGGACAGGGTTATAAAAAGATACCCTATCAAATACGACAGGAGCCATGCCAGTTTGTAGCGTGGGCACAATAATAAACAGATGATTTCCAATTATATACAATTCAAAAAAAAAGACCAATATGTTTAAAATATTAATCACCAGTATGATGATTTGCTGCATCATGGACAGCCATGCCCAATCCACTAAATTAATTGTCAGAGCCAAAGCTAAAGATGCCAAGTTCATCGGAACAGGTATTGGCGGTGCTTATGTGATTGTGAGGAACAATTTAACTGGTGAAATACTGGCAAAGGGTTTAACCACCGGTGCTTCTGGCAATACAGATCTGATCATGAAAAAGCCTTTTTCCCGCGGGCAGGCATTAACGGATAGTACCACCGCCAAATTTGAGGCATCCATCGATATTAGCGAACCAACCTTTGTAGATATCGAAGTGCTTGCACCGGTAAACAGGAAAAGTGCGGCCGTAAAGGGCAGCACCCAGATCTGGCTTATACCTGGCAAGCCTATACTTGGAGAGGGAATCGTAATTGAAGTACCAGGTTTCATCCTGGATGTTTTGTATCCCAATACCCATCAGGTCATCAAACTTGATGCTGTTAAAAAAGGTATTCTAACTTTTAAAGCCAGTTTAACCATGACCTGCGGTTGTCCGATTACAAAGGGTGGGGTATGGAATGCTGATGATATTACTATCCGGGCAGTTGTCAAAAAAGAAGGTGTTAGACTTGGTGAAGAACCACTGCATTTAACTGCACAGCCAAATATTTTTGAAGGGAATTTAAGCGTTAAAGAAAAGGGTAATTATGAATTGCTTATCTATGCGTACGATCCAAAGACGGGAAATACAGGGGTAGATAAGATAAATTTTGTACTGCAATAAACCAGGGTCATGAAAAGACGTAAATTTATAGTGGATATAGCCGGGTTTGGCGTTTTGTCGCTATTGGCGCCCGGCAGGGTATTGAGTAAATCAAATACAATGAAAGACTGGCACATTGAACAGTTTAAAGACAAAGGGCTGGCGCATTTTTCTTATGCATTGCTTGCTGATAAAAAAATCATTCTCGTTGACCCTGAAAGGGATCCTCAGCAATATTATGATTTTGCAAAGCTGAACAATGCTGAAATCATTGGCGTAATTGAAACGCATCCCCATGCAGATTTCACCAGCTCCCACCTGGAGATACACCATAGCCGCAACGCTGTGATTTATGCCAGCAGCCTCAGTAAACCTTCATACCCCTATAGTAAATTTGATGAGGGCGCTACCATTAAACTATCAGATGAGGTGACCATCAGGTCATTGTATACACCCGGGCATGCACCAGATCATATCGCCGCGGTATTCCAGGTAGACGGAAAAGATGTTGCCGTCTTTTCTGGTGATGCATTGCTGATTGGTGATGTTGGCAGGCCAGACTTGCGCGACTATGTAAAGGATGTTCAGGCGCAAAGGAAAAAACTCGCGGGGATGATGTACCATACCCTGCATGAAAAATTTGCAAAACTTGCAGATGATGTCATTGTATACCCAACGCACGGGGCAGGCTCCCTTTGTGGTAAGGCCATCCGTGATGCAAATAGTTCTACCATAGCTGAAGAAAAGAAAACAAATTACGCTTTTCAGATCAAAAATGAAGCTGAATTTATCCAGACCTTGCTTAGCGACCTGCCTTTTATCCCCAAATATTTCCCTTACGATGTAGGATTAAATGTGAAAGGTGCACCCGATTTTCAGCAGGGTATCACAGCTGTGCAAAAACTGCAAAAGGACTTTCGTCCCGCTGATGGCGAGCTGATTGTTGATGCCCGCCCTGCCGCGGTATTTAAAAAATCTTTCATCAAAAATGCGCTTAACATTCAGGAAGGCGGAAAATTTGAAACCTGGCTGGGTAGTGTGGTGCCGCCAGAACAGTCCTTCTACCTGGTTGCAGGTACTGAAAGTAGTCTGTCCGATCTGGTACGTAAAACGGCAAAAATAGGCTATGAGGCAAATATCAAAGGTATATTTGTATATGATGATTTAAACGGTGAGCGTTTCAGTGAATTCAGTACCAATGACTTTGACCCTGATAAAAATGAATATACCATCATAGATGTAAGGAGCCCCAAAGAAGTGAAGGAAGAAGGGATTTTTAAACAGGCCATCAATATTCCCTTGCAGGATTTGGGCAGCCGGATTTCCGAGATTCCCACGGATAAGCCAATCCTGGTCAATTGTGCCTCTGGATACCGCTCAGCCGCAGGAAGCAGCCTGATAAAGAAGTTGTTGCCACAACAGGAGGTCTATGATCTGGGTGCTGCGGTTACTGCTTATGAGAAAAATAAAGCCCAGGGCAGCCACCATTAGCACACCGCTCACATACAGCAATTATAAAAATGGTATTGTGAAAGTAATCATTTATGTTTGTCTAAGTCGGCCCTTAAATACCTAAGGCAGGGGAATTGAAATATAATGGACAAAACAACAGATTCTCTTCAGAAAAACGATATCAAAGATGTTGAACACAGGCTTAAATCTATTTTCGGCGGCTCAATTGGGAATCTGGTTGAATGGTATGACTGGTATAGCTATTCGGCCTTTGCGTTATATTTTTCGCCTGTGTTTTTTCCCGACAGTGATGCCACGGCACAATTGCTCAACACTGCGGGCATTTTTGCTGTAGGTTTTTTAATGCGCCCTGTAGGCGGCTGGTTATTCGGAAGCTTAGCTGATAAATACGGCAGAAAACAATCGATGGCACTGTCAGTATTTATTATGGCCATCGGATCGTTAATCATCGGCTGCACGCCAGGTTATAGGCAAATCGGTATTGCGGCCCCTTTGTTATTGCTTTTTGCGCGGTTGATACAAGGTTTAAGTACAGGTGGAGAGTACGGGACCTCAGCCACGTACCTTAGTGAAATGGCGACGAGTAAACGGCGTGGCTTTTACTCCAGTTTTCAATATGTCACGTTGATCGGCGGACAACTGCTTGCATTGGGTATCCAGCTGATCCTGCAGAACTGGTTGCTAAGTGCTGGCGAACTGGAGGAATGGGGATGGAGAATACCATTTTTTATTGGTGCAGTCCTTTCTTTCATTGCACTTTATCTGCGCAGGCACATTGATGAAACCGCTGCCTTTAAAAACAAAAGCGCAGAGCAGGAAGAGACAGGAATAAAAGCATTGTTAAAATATCCCAGGGAACTGTTAACGGTTGTTGGCCTCACACTCGGTGGCACAATTGCTTTTTATACGTTTAGTACCTATATGCAGAAGTTTCTGGTCAACACAGTGCATTTGAGTAAAGAAAAATCCACTATATTATCATTTTCTTCGTTATTGATATTCGCTTTACTGCAACCCCTATTTGGTTTATTATCTGATAAGATCGGCAGAAAACCTTTGCTGATAGGCTTTGGCGTGCTCGGGTCACTTTGTACCTATCCTATTTTAACCACCCTCTCCGGCGCAACGAACACCGTATTTATTTTTTTGCTGATGATCGGTGCGCTGATTATTGTAAGTGGTTATACCAGTATCAATGCCGTGGTTAAGGCAGAATTGTTCCCTGCGAATATAAGGGCACTTGGGGTCGGACTTCCATATGCATTAACGGTTGCAATTTTTGGAGGTACGGCAGAGTATCTTGCCCTATGGTTCAAAAATATTGGGCATGAATCCTTTTTTTATGGCTATGTCACCTTTTGTATCCTGATATCACTGATCTTATATACAACAATGAAAGACACAAAACACCATTCAAAAATCGAAGACTAAACTGGTGTATCAACCTATTCAGGGCTGTTTCCCCTTGTTTTTTTCTTCAATCCATAGCGACATATATTTTGTGCTGTTTGCCGTATGATATTGCAGGACCTGTCCAAAAAAGTTATGTTGACGGTGTGCTGAAAGTCCCGCCGACAGCGCATCGATCTTTTCTATAAATGCGGTGATGTATCTTGATTTGTTGTATCGCCCGTTCACCATGCGGACACCATTTTGCTGCGATTCAAGCCATAACTTCTTATCCTGGTAAAGTTCACTGGCATAAGAAGTAAACAATTTAAGGTCGGCTGTGATCCTGCCGTTCCATTCAAAATCCCCCTTCATTGCTTCTGCGCCTGCGGGGGTAGTCACAGTGGGCGTGCCTGCTTTCATCGCATCAATAAATTTCCCTTTTAGTCCCGCCCCAAATAAGATAGGTGCAAGGAGTACTTTATGACGACCAATGGCCTCCCCAGCATCTTCTGCCCGTCCATGAACCAGAAAATTGTCTTTCGGCTGATGTAACTGCATTACTTTTTGCGAAGCATAGGAGCCATAAATGTGCATCACTGCTGCAGGTAGTTTCTTTTTTAAAGCGGGCCAGATCTCAGTTTTTATAACCTGAAGTGTGTTCCAGTTGGGTTCGTGTAAAAAATTACCAATAAACACAAAGCCTTCCCGCTTTTCAAAATCTTTCCATTTTACCATATCCTGGTCGCTGATCTGCTCTTCCAGAAAGGGAAGATAGTAAATCAGGCTGGCGTCTACACGAAATACTGTCTTCAGGATTTCCATTTCTACTTCGGAAATCATCAGGCTGAAATCGCATCTCCATATCGCGGCAAGCTCACGTTTTGCCAAATCGTTGAAGAGATCTGCTGCATTGAAACCTCGTCCTGTTTTTACTGCCTGCTGACGGGCATAGCGCAAACAATGAAGGTCTTCGGTATCCAAAATGCATACAGCGTCTTTACATTCCTGACGCACCCGCCATCCATATTGCTCTTCCGTCATAAAGCGGTCGAACACAACCAGATCCGGTTCAAGCACGGTGAGGAAGGAATTAAAACTATCATTGTTTAAACTGATTTCCTGTTCCATTGCCCCAATACCTGGCAGATCAAAACTAAACTCACTTTTTGATGCCGCTGACGCGAAAGTAACTGCATACCCTGCAGACAGAAACATTTGTACTAACTGGATAATGCGTGTGCCGGCCGCTGAAGATGTCGGCTCGGGCCAAACCAATCCGATAATCAATACCTTTTTTACGTTCATCCTGCTAAAATTTCTGCAAAATAGATGTTTTAAAACACAATCTTCAAACCAGGTGATTATTGCTATTTTTGTAAATAGAATTTATTGCGAAACATGCTTGGATTAAAATTACTGACGGACCCCAGGTGGGCTAATATTGCAGAATCAAATTTGGAAGAAATTCTGACTGACCACGCCTGGTGCGAGCAAAAAGCAGCTACCAATGCAATAACATTGATCACGAATAATTCTGAGCACATGGATCTTGTGGAAGAATTAACTGCGATTGCAATTGAAGAAATGCAGCATTTCCAGATGGTGGTAGAAATTATCAAAGCCCGGGGTTATACGCTTGGCCGCGAGCGCAAAGACGATTATGTAGGCCGTTTGGTCAAATTTAGCCGCAGGGACGGTAGCAGGAACAGTGCCTTTATCGACCGCCTTCTATTTGCCGCAATGATAGAAGCAAGGAGCTGTGAACGTTTTCGGGTGCTTTCCCTCAATATTAAAGATGCTGAACTAGCTAAATTTTATCATGACCTAATGGTATCTGAAGCGGGGCATTATACTACATTTTTAAACTTTGCGCGTAAATATACCATTGATGTGGATGTAGATAAAAGGTGGAAAGAATGGCTTGATTTTGAAGGTGAACTGATCAGTACGTATGGCAACAGGGAAGCTATTCATGGGTAACATTCCTATAACTTTTGTATAAAACTGTATTTCGTCTGACACAATACTGCTCATCGAAAACGATATTTGAACATAATTTGATCAATTACCCTATGAAACTTTTACTAGCCTGTCTAACCGTTGCTTTTTTCTCATTGGGCTGCAAAGCCCAGAATACTGGTACCACCATTCCAAACGCCATATTTTATAACAGGGATAATACCCCTTTCTCAACTTATACTATTCCGACTGGCAAACAGTCTGTTGTTTTCTTTTTTGATGCTACCTGCGGCCATTGTCAGAAAGTAGTCTCAGAAATCACTAAACGTTATAAGGAGTTGTCAAAAGTGAATATTTACCTGGTATCGCAGGATGAATACCGCTCTATCGACTATTTCACCAATACATTCGCAAAACAACTGGTGCTGCAAAAAAATGTGAAGGTACTGCAAGACCGTGACCATGTATTTATCATGGCTTTCCATCCAAAACAATACCCGGCAATTTATCTGTATGGACCAGATAAGAAGCTGAAATTTTCTTCAAGTGATGAAAAGGATGTGCCAAAATTCTTTAAGATGGTTAACCCGTCATAACCTAAAACATATCTGGTATATCATACCGATCATAATAACGCAGGGGACATCCAGTAATTGGATGTCTTTTTTTGTGCTTTTTCTTTTTAATATATACAGTCATATGTACTGAAATTCAGTATGTTAAAATTTATTTATTTCAGTTGCGTATATTTGAATTAAAATCTATAGATTTGGTAGACTATTTAGCGGCACCGAGTTTATTATGTAATCATGAAAGTATCTTTACTTCATATCATATACAGCAAAACAACCACCCTGGCAAACAACAGCAATATGATTGTCTTGTCTGGCGGTTGTATGTCTTGTTGTTGTTCCTGTTAAATATCACCTTCCATTTTAGAACATCGGGGAGCTCCTCCTCAAAACAGTAAAACTTCCCTGCAACACCTTCAATTCCAACTGAAATGCTTGAATAGAGATACAGATAAAATTAACTGGCAAGGAAGCCTTGCCAGTTAGCACGATGAACCAGCGTCGTAACGCCAATCACCCGCTGGTATCATCCCCGGTTTAATCAACGAACATAGTATTCACGTCAAACCTTCTTAAATATATGGAAATACTTATCCTTAAGAAAAAATACAATATAATCAATCCGCTGCCTTTTCTTTTTCTCTTCCTGGTTATCACTTTTTCTGCCACTGCACAAACGCAGCCTATTATCAATTCTGAACTGAAAGGCCAGATCCTTGATCAGGCAACCCAACTGCCTATACCCGGAGCAGTTGTGCGCATCAAGGGTACCACCCATGCGGTGTCAACAGATAAGGATGGCAGGTTTGAATTTATCACCGGTCAGAAGTTTCCCTACACACTGCTGATTTCTTTTGTAGGATACAAACCCAGAGAAGTGATCGCCACAGGCAGCCCTGTGGAAATTGGCCTTACAGAAATTAATAACCAGCTCAACGATGTGGTGGTGGTGGGTTACGGAACCCAGACCCGTAAGTCGCTCACAGGTTCAGTGGCCACTATCGGCGTAGATGAGGTCAGGGATAAACCTGTAGCCACATTTGAACAGCAACTGCAGGGTAAAGCTGCTGGATTACAGATCAGTGCCTCCACCGGTGTTCCTGGCGATGGTATGTTTATCCGGGTGAGAGGAACTACCTCTATCAATGCCAGTAATGATCCTTTATATGTGATCGACGGGGTATACGTGAACAGCAATTCACTGCAGAACATCACCACACAAGGACAGGCGAATAACCCGCTATCAGATATCAACCCCACTGATATTGAAAGTATTACGGTGTTAAAGGACGCTGATGCCACTGCCATCTACGGTGCCCGCGCTGCAAACGGTGTAATTTTGATTACCACCAAAAGGGGAAAATATAATTCTGCCCCTAAAGTCACTTTAAACACCTATTTCGGAGGTGCATGGTCACCAAAACTATGGGATCTGGTGACCGGCCCACAGCATGCTGAACTGGTAAACGAGTTGTACAGGAATTCTCTCGCAGACGCCACCGCGGCAAACAATACAACGGCGATGAATACTTACAGGAACGTGCCCTTCAGGGCGCTGACAGATAATCCAACAGGTTCGCCTGCAGCCAGGGGCTTGCCCCAGGACCAGTCTACTTACGACAGGCTGAATAAAGTATTCAGAACTGGTTTCCTTCAGAATTACGATGCTTCGTTATCTGGGGGTAACGATAAAACAACCTATTATATTGGTGCCGGATTGAATAAACAGCAAGCCAGTTTAAAGACAAATGATTTCAGGCGTGGTAGTTTTAAAATTAACCTGGACCAAAAAATCAACGATATTTTTACGGTTGGTACCTCGAATATCCTCACCCAGACCTATCGTACCAATGCGAGGGTAGGGGATGGCCCGCAGGGTGGGATATTACAATCGGCACTGCATACGCCAACTTACCTGCCAGAAGTGAATGCGGATGGCAGCCCTGCAAAATGGGCAGGTTTTGATAACCTTGAAGTGTTGCTCAACAACACCAATATGCATTCTACAAGTAACCGTTTAATCAGTAATATTTACGCTGAAGCAAAAGTACTGCGCGATCTTAAATTCCGCACCAGCTGGAGTGTTGACTATAATAACTATAACGAATTCCAGTACTGGAACAGTCTTACCAATCTAGGTATCGCAAACAGGAACCTGGGGACCTCGAGTGTTTCTGCCAATACGGTATGGACCAACGAACAAACGCTTTCTTACAATAAAACAGTCGGCAAACACACCTTTGGTGCCCTTATTGGAAATTCATTACAGGGAACCACTTTAAGTACTACACTTGCCCAGGGAACTAATTTTCCAAACGATTCTTTTGAGCAGATTGCTTCTGCCGCCAGTACCACCTCCTCATCTACAGAAACAAAGTATAAACTGTCGTCCTTTTTTTCAAGGGTAAGTTATAATTATGGGGGCAAATACTATGCTGACTTCAGCATACGGGCCGATGGTTCATCCAGATTCGGCGAAAACCACCAATGGGGATATTTTCCTTCGGCAGGTGTGGCCTGGCGAGTAAAGGAAGAGGATTTCCTTAAAAATGTAGCTTTTGTAAGCGATCTAAAACTGCGCGGAAGTATAGGCGTGACAGGTAACCAGAACAATATCAACGACTTTGCTTCACGTGGATTATGGGGGGCAGGGGCAAATTATCAGAATAATCCTGGTACCATACCACAGCAACTTGCCAATCCCGATCTCAAATGGGAAAGCACACGACAGATCAATGTTGGACTTGATTTGAGTTTGTTTAACGACCGCCTGACTATAGGAGCCGATGTATATGATAAATATACCAGCGACCTGCTGTTAAATTTACCTCTGGCCACCAGTTCGGGATTTACCTCGATACTTGAAAACGCCGGTGAAATGAGCAATAAGGGCTTTGAACTAAGTATCAGCAGTACAAATGTAAAGTTGAAGGACTTCAAATGGACTACCAATTTCAACTTTTCGAGAAACATCAATAAAATTGAAAAGCTGCCGATCCCGGTTGTAGCGGCCTATTCTGCACAGCGAATGGTAGAAGGCTTGCAGATGAATACTTTCTTTGTTTACAAACAACTTTATGTTGATCCGCAAACAGGCAATGCGGTTTACGAGGATGTGAACGGCGATGGTAACATAACCTCAAGTGACATTCAGGCCGTTGGTTCTGCCCTTCCAAAATTTACCGGAGGCTTTACCAATAACTTCGTTTTCAAAGGATTCGATCTTTCTGTGTTCTTCAATTTTGTTTACGGAAACAAGGTATACAACAACAACGCCTATTTTCTTGAAGGTGGCGGAACAAGGGATGCAAACAGGGCAATGGATACCCGTCAGTTAACCAGATGGCAGAAACCGGGCGATATCAGTGAGCTGCCAAGGCTTACGGCACTGGGAACCAACTATACCCTCAGTCCTACCAGCCGTAACATAGAAAACGGTTCTTTTTTAAGGCTTAGTAATGTAAATCTGGGATATACGGTGCCGCGGCATCTGCTCGAAAAGGTAAAACTATCGGGTTTGAGAGTGTATGTAAGTGGTTCAAACCTCTGGCTGGTTACAAAGTATAAGGGACCGGATCCTGAAGTCAACGTCTCTTCTTCTTCAACTGTACTGGGCTACGACCTCGGTACACCACCCGTGCCCAGAACCATTCAGGTGGGCGCTAACCTAACTTTTTAATCTTCAAAGAATAAACGCATATGAAACGATTACTCTATATTTTGCCTTTGCTTATTGTATTAGGGTCATGCAAAAAATTTCTGGATACAGAACCTCAGCTGCAGGTGGACCAGTCAGAGGCCATTACAAATGCCAGTTCTGCCGGTACAGCTGTCAATGGTATGTTTAACCTGCTTGCCGCTAATGGATATTATGGCTCTAACTTTCAGGCATTATCCTATTTATCTGCGGGTGATATAAATTGGACGGGGTCACAGGCAGACCCGAGCGAGGTAACCAAACACCTCACTTCTGCTACCAATGGTTATGTAGGATCGGCATGGACTGCTATTTATAGGACTATCTCTTCTGCAAACTATATTATCGCCAATGTACCTAATGTAGCTGATCCGCTTTTTACCACGGCATTGAAAAACCAATACCTTGGTGAAGCTTATTTTGTGCGGGCACTTGCCTATTTCGACCTTGCCAGGGGATGGGGTGGCGTACAACTGATACTATCGCCCACCACTACCTCTTCTGATAATACAAACATTCCAAGAAGCACGCTTTCAGATACCTATGCACAGGTGCTGAAAGACCTTGAGGCTGCGGAAACGCTTGTTCCAACTGCCGTCAACCGTAACCGTGTTACCCAAAAAACAGTGTGGGCCTTAAAAGCAAGATTCTATCTATACCAGCAGCAATGGGCACTGGCAGAACAATTTGCAACGCGGGTAATCACGGCAGCGGACTACAGTCTCGTCAAACCGTACAGTGCATTTTATGCCAATAGCGCGGTAGCTACTACAGAATCTGTGTTTGAACTTGCGTACACGGTATCCAATACCAATAACCACAGTAACTGGTGGCTGCCACCAGCACTTGGCGGAAGAAGGGAATGGGCACCATCTGACGTGCTGGTTGCCTTACTGAACAACCCCGCTATAGGTGGCGGCAGAAATGCGCTGATAGCCCAAACCGCCCCTCCAGGTAACCTGTGGTATGGAAAATTGTACTACCGCACACCATTGGGAACAGATCCTGCCTATGTACTTAGGATTGCAGAGCAGTATTTCATCCGTTCAGAAGCGAGGGCGAGACAAGGGAACATCGCAGGTGCCAGTGGCGGACTTGCAGATTTGAATGCAGTACGCGACCGCGCAGGCCTGTCCCCAGCTACCCTTTCTACTCTGGATGAGCTGTTGCTGGCGCTTGAAAACGAACGTAGGGTTGAATTTCCTTTTGAATCAGACCGATGGTTTAACCTCGTCAGGACAGATAGGGCCCAGGCAGTGTTGTCACTTCCTGATAAACACCTCTACCTTTTCCCCATCCCTTACAGCGAGACTTTGGTAGATCCAAATCTCTCAGGATCAAGTCAAAATCCAGGGTATTAGATCAATTCAAAACCCAAGGTATAAAGAAAAACATAACACTCTGGGTATTTAGCGCAACTCAACACCCGCGGTATTTAGTTCAACTCAACACCCCAGGTATTTAAATCATCTCAAAAAATGGCTTCTATTTGTTGGAAGTCATTTTTTGTTTCTGTCTACCTCAAAAAGGAACAATTCGCCCTCAGCAAACGTTCTAACCTGCATAAGATTCGATTAGGTATGGAAAAAAGAAATCAACTGATCATGACTGCCAGGGCCATGGTTGCAGACCACAAAGGTCTGGTGGCAATAGATGAAAGTACAGCTACATTAAACAAACGCTTTGAAGCTGCGGGCATACCCCAAACGGAAGCCTACAGACGCGCCTATCGTGAAGTATTGATTACCACGCCGGGTATAGGCGATTTTATCAATGGTGCTATTCTCTTTGATGAAACCGTTTATCAGAAAAGCCTTGCCGGGGTATCCTTTATACAATTACTCAATGAAGCGGGTGTGATCCCCGGTATCAAACTGGATGAAGGCACAGAAGAACTCGCTGGTTTTCCGGGAGAAAAAGTAACTAAAGGATTAGATGACCTTGTAGAACGGCTACAGAAATACAGCGAACTGGGACTAAAGTTTGCGAAGTGGAGAGGGGTAATCCTGATTGACGGAGCCTTACCTTCCGACGCCTGTATAGTCAGTAATGCCCATGCACTTGCACGATACGCCGCCGCTTGCCAGCAGGCAGGGATTGTACCGATAGTTGAGCCAGAAGTGATTATGGATGGTAAACATACTATAGAACGTTGTGCAGAAGTTACTGAAAGGGTCTTAAGGGAGTTGTTCCATCAACTGTATGTGCTCAAAGTTGACCTGGAAGGACTTATATTAAAACCCAACATGGTACTGCCTGGCAATGATGCAACAGAGAAAGCCAGCGCAGAGAGGGTAGCAGAGCTGACAGTGAGGTGTTTGCGTAATGCCGTGCCGGCTACCGTTGCGGGAATTGCATTTCTGTCGGGTGGACAGGATCCGGGTGAGGCAACGGAGAACTTAAATGCAATGAATTCCCGGTACAGAGATGAACTGCCATGGCCCGTTACCTATTCGTTTTCCAGGGCATTGCATCAGCCGGCATTGGAAATCTGGGCAGGTAAAGACGAGAATGCTAAAGCCGCACAAGAGTCTTTTATAGAATTAGGAACTGCAAATAAAACAGCTAGAAAAGGGGAACTCCATTCAGAGGTTCATCCTTAAAAGCTGAAATTGGACCTGAGAAGATTTTCAAGCTCAGTTGGAATGAGTGGCTTTTTTAACAATTTGATTACGTATGAATTTGCTTCTGCTTTTTGTATATCACCAAAGTCGAGGGTAGAGGAGAGCATTGCCACCTGGCAACTCACCTTCCAATCCTCAGGCAGGCTTTTGTAGATATCTAGGAAGTCAAACCCATCCATTTCGGGCATTTGAATATCCAGCAAAATCAGGTTTGGCAATGTATGCGGTTCTTTGGAATGGCTGTGAAAATAATTCAATGCTTCCTCTGCGGAATGGCATTGAATTATTTCATCAAACAGCTTCGATAGCTGTATAATTTTTGAATTAATTTTGAGATCAATGATGTTATCATCAATGAGCATAACCCTAAATGGTCGTTCAACGTTAACCGGCATTTGGTATGGTGATTTTGAATGTCGTACCTTGATTGAGAGAAGATTTGACCGATATTTTACCGTCAATTTTATTCAACGCCTCTTTGACAATAAACAGCCCCAATCCACTTCCCTTATTATTTTTGGTTTTAAAAAATTGCGTGAATATTTTTTCCAGATGTTCGTTTAGGATGCCTAGTCCATTATCAGTAATGGATATCTCTGCAGAAAAGGGAGTGACGTCTATACTAATGTCAACCACCTTATGGGTTTCGTTGTCCTTTTGATATTTAATGGCATTAGAAATCAGATTACCCAGGATCACTTCCAGCCGGAAGGAATCTCCCTTGAAAGGATGTGGCTGGTTGATGTTCAGATTAAATTGGGTATCCCGGTCTGTGTATGAGTATAAATCGATAATATCATCTACCAGTTTTTTGAAATTGATATCCGCCTTCTCTGAAAGGTCTTTATTGTTTTTATAGTACTGAAGTGTTTTTTGAATATAATAATCCAATTTATTGGAGCAGGATTCTATCAGTTCCCAGTATTCTCCGCTGGAGTGGTACAGTCCTTCCATTTTCACCAGATTAACTATTCCGATTACAGATACCAATGGTGCCCTTAGCTCATGGGAAATACTATAAATAAAGCGGTTCAGCTCGTCATTAGTTTTTTCAAGTTCCTGTACCTTATTTCGCAGGTCTATTTTTGATGTATAGGCATCATGTGCATTCTTGATGGAATTGTGCAGTTCAAGATCATTCCATGGTTTAGTAATGTACCGGTAAATATCTCCATGATTGATCGCATCCGCAAGGGCCGAAATATCTGTATAACCAGTTAATAATATGCGTACAGGATCTGGAAAGGTTGTAGAAATGCTTTTAAAAAATTCAACGCCAGTAGTTGTAGGCATTTTCTGATCCGCAATAATGACTTCAATTGGAAGGTTTTCCAGCACCTTTAGGCCCTCAGCTGCAGAATTGGCAGTGTAAATTTCATATTGTCTCCTAAAACTAGCTTTAAATGCGAGAAGATTGTTTTCTTCATCATCTATATATAAAACTTTAACAGGTGAGCGAGTCATATTATCAGTGTGTTTACAGGCAAGGTAATAATAAATTCTGTACCTTGATTTACTTATAACAACATTGCTGAACCTTTTATGTTTTTAGCTATCTTTTCTTCAGGCGCATTTCTATCTATCCGGGCGGTTTTTACCTTGCAGTAAATTTTTAAGGATCGGGGTAAAAAATGACGTTCATGTTAAAATAAAAACCGGTTAAAAATTAATTGCACTACAAATTTGCTTATTTTTGCAAGATATCTTTATATTAACCTCAGCTGTTTAAAACAAACTATTTCTTTTTTTATTTTAAAAGATATAAGCTGCTTAAGCCGGGTGATGGCAAGGTGCTTAGCGACAATGGGCGTTGACGATTGAACATTTCTACCTATATTGATTTATTGTAAATTACATAAATATGTCAGCAAATAAAATAACGGTTCTTTATGTAGACGATGAAGAAAATAACTTATTTTCATTTAAAGCTACTTTCAGAATTAAGTACAACGTACTCACAGCCATCAGTGGCGAAGAAGCATTAAAAGTCCTGGCAGCAAAAAAGGTGAATGTAATTATTACTGATCAGCGTATGCCCGAAATGACAGGGGTTGATTTCCTGGAACAAGTCTTAGCAAAATTCCCCGATCCTATGCGGATACTTTTAACTGGATATGCAGATATGAATGCAGTGGTAGATGCGGTAAACAAGGGCAAAATTTTTCATTACCTGGCAAAGCCCTGGAATGAAGAAGAGCTTGATATGACCATCACGCGTGCATTTGAAAAATATCTTGAAAGGGTCAAGCTGGAAGAGATGAATGAAAAACTGGCCGGATCTAATGATCAGCTGGAGTTTATGTTAAGGCAACGCCTGCTCTCTTAAATATCATGATATCTGCATCTATATGATTTCCGTTGATGCCGGGGCAAAATTGAATGAAATAGGTAATTGAATAATGAACTCGGTTCCTTTGCCCGGCTCACTGTTCAATTGTATCCCCCCATTGTGCTTCTTGATCGTGTTATAGGCTATTGACATTCCCAGGCCGGTCCCTTCACCAACGTCTTTAGTAGTAAAGAAAGGCTCAAATATTTTTTGCTGGGTTTTAGCATCCATACCAATACCATTATCTGTGAATTTGATAAAGATACTTTCCTGGTCGTTTGTAGTTTCTATTACAATTTCCCCACCGCTCTGATCCTCAAATTGTTTGTGTACCGCATATGCTGCATTGGAGATAATGTTCAGAAATACCTGATTTAATTTACCTGCATAACATTCTATAAGCGGGATACTGCCATAGTTTTTTACTACTGTTATATTATTGTTCAGCAGGTTGTTTGCAATGATCAACGTTGAGTCCAGGCCTTCATTGATGTCTGCCTTTTTCAGGTCATCCTCGTCAAGCCTCGAAAATATTTTCAATCCTTTTACAATTTCGGCCGTTCTGGTTGCGCCTTCATGTATACCTCTTAAAAGCTGGTCAATCTCAATGATAAGATAATCAAAATCTTCTTCTTCCTTATAAACATTGATCTTTTTTTGCTTTTCTTCCAAACTGAGGTCTTCAAGCAAAACGTCCTCTATAAACTTGAAGGCCTCCAGCAGGATATCAATATCCCGCCTCAGGGGATTTACATTCGCCGTAACAAAATTGATCGGGTTATTGATTTCATGGGCTATACCAGCGGTTAACTGACCCAGCGATGCCATTTTTTCTGATTCCACCAACTGTGACTGTGCCTGTTTCAAATCCTCAAGGGTTTTATTCAATTCCACATTGGATTCTATTAACTCCAGGGTACGCTCTTTCACTTTTAACTCCAAAAGTGCGTTCTGCTCACGTATAATCCTTTCGTTCTCCTGCAAGGCCCTTAAAGTCTCCTCCTGCGATCGTTCTTTCTCTGCTTTAAATATGTTTATTTTATCAGCAAGGGCAAAAGAAATAAGTACTGCTTCAACAGCAGACCCGATCAGAAGGGATGAACTGGTAACTGCATTATAGGGGAATATATTAAAATCCGTAAGCACATAAACCACCACGCATAAGATGAAAAATGACCAGGCAATCAGAAAAAACTTTGCTGCCCTAAAACCTTTGATTACAATCTTGATCGCCATGTACATAACATACAGTGCACTGGTCATAGCCAGAAAAAGTACCAGTCCGTAACTTGCATTATAATGCTGCGTTAATGCGAGGGCTATCTGTACCGCGTAAAGGATCCAGAATACAAACGATACTTTGTAAAGCGCGGGGGTAAAAGTTTTTGCTGAGAGGAAATTCTTTGAAAATTCTATCGCAGCGATGCCAATCAGGGCACTCGCAATGTAAATGCCTACGTCTGCAAACTGAGGCGAATCTGGAAGTACAAACCTGAAAATATAGCCCTCAATAAACGACTGCGCGATTAAAACTATGGCGAGGTAATACACGTAATACAAATAGTTTGTATCCCTCACGCTAAAATAAATGAATAGATTATAAAGAAGCATCACCAGGATGATGCCTACATACACACCAAATGAAATGTCCTTAATTAATATATTTTCTATGATTCTTTCCGTTGTCCCCAGATAAATCGGTAAAACGAGTTGTTTACCACTCTGTACCCGCAAATAGAAGGTATTTAATACATGATAATTCAGGTTTATCGGATAAACATAGGTCTGATGGCTGATGTACCTTTTCCAAAAGGGCAGTCTTTGGCCACTGATGTTCGATTTTAAAACCTTTGAACCATCTACCTGATAGAACTCAATGCGATCGATCATTGGCTGGGAAATATGCATCGCCAGATTCTCTTTGGTATCATTTCTAACATTAAACCTGATCCAGTAGGAGAAGGGAGTGATCATTAAGTTTGGAATCTTATTGATAGACCTCTTGTAATTACCAGACTTGATGGCTTCCTGTAATGAGATGTCTGAATCGCTATCCACCAGTATTTCAACATCATCGCCAATTGCTTCATACTTTCCCTTAAAATCGATTGTTGTTTGTGCAGCAGCCGATAGCCTGAAAAACAGGATGAACAGTATGATCAAAAACCTTACTGGCTTAGTTTTTAGACCGATAAATACACGATGAAATTTCATTGTCTTATGTTGAGATGGCGTTTATGTTTGGTTTTTGTTAAAGCTGGTAAAACAGTTCAGTTCTATCTTTTCGCAGTGATTGAATGTCAACATCGCCGGCTTTTGTTACTTTCATCAGGAACACCTCTTTGTATTTGAGATTCTCTGTCTCCAATGGAAATATCTTCAGGAAACGTGTTCTCAGCTGATGAAGTTTGGCAGCCAGTGCGGTGGTCATTTCTTCCCCTTCACTGTGGATAAGCCGGTTGAAGAAGAAGGCCGGCGATAGCATTGGATGTACCGCTATACCTTGCTGGTTAGCAAATATCCAGGCCCTCTGCACTACTCTTCCCACGTTTACTAATTGTTCATGCGTAAAATCATCAATGGCAAACACAATAATTCCCGAGGCATTTTTGACGGACTTTACAGACATCTTTTTAAAAGCATTTCCCTGATCCATCTCTGCAAGTATTTCTACAGCCTTCCAATCTCCCGCCACTTTAAAGCCGGCAATTTCGCCCGCGGTAATGTCTACAGAGGCAAGCTCTACACCATCTCTGGTATTTTCCGCTTCTTCTCTGGTCCATCTGATTTCCTGGTAGAATTCCTTATGCCCCTGTTCATTTAACAGCCTAACCTTATCACATTCTGCTATAATTTCTGAAAGTTCTTCGAGTTGTGCATCATCTTCTGTGTAAAAGAAATTTACATGTTCTGCCAGGTTTGCCATCTCCTTTAATTGTGTGTAAAAAGAAGGATCCAGTTTCTGCTTTTCACCTATTTTGCGGTTCGTGTGGCGTTTGTATAACTGGGCTGCAAAATCAATTACAGCGCTGCCTGCCGTTTCAGCTGATGGCGTAAATCTTATCGCGGCAATAAGGGATGGTTCATCTGTGAGTGGGAATAATTCCTGTTCATCATCCAGGCTCAGTGCACTGGTCTGTAAATGCACATTTTCAAGTGCAGCACCTAAGCCCATATGTGAACCCATCTCAAAGTAATCGCCCCAGGACCAGGATTTGTATTTGTCATGAAAGAGGAACAGCACACTTTTGTTATATACCCATTTCCACGGCTGGTTATTCCCCGCAGAGGGTGCAATTAATGCGGCATCGATAATTTTCTTCAGTTCCGTTTCTGGTAGTTTATAGGAGTCTTCTTCTGCGGTCAGAAAATACTTTTCAATCATTCCACTAATAGATGCCTCATCTAGTGGTATATAGGGGTTGTCTGAGAGTTCGCTTTTCTCATTCGGTTTTTCACGGTCACTAATGATGGCCTCAAAATCCACGTAATATCTTCCTGAATCATGATACTGATTTAAAAGGATCCTGCGTGATACATCAGTTGTTAACGCTCCGCCCAGTGTTACAGATGATGCTAACTGTGGCCAGGTATTGATAGATTGCTCTACCTCAATCATAGATGCCTTTAACCGCGTCGAAATGGTCTCTGCACCAATCATCTTGAGGATGAATGGAATTTTCTGCTCATTCGTTAGCCCTTTTATATTGTCTGGTCGCAGTCCGTCTGCAAGGCCGTGCAAAATAGCCCGTTCAGGTTCAAGGTCAAACCGTTCAACATCAAGCATGCCGCGGTCATTTGTATCCATGATGACAGGTATCTGAAGTTCGCGGGCTTTATAACGGCTTTCTATTTTGATATCCAGTCCGTCGCACACTTCTACCAGCAGGTCCAGTTTTCCCCCATCCAGAAAAAACCTGTCAATATTTTCAGGAATCAGCCCGTCGTTGAAGATCTTCACCTGTATAAATGGGTCTATTTCCAGTATTTCCCTGGCAGCAATAATTGTCTTATTTAACCCGAGGTTATGTATCCCTGTTCTGATACGGTTTAGGTTACTTAATTCTGCAGTATCAAAATCTGCCAGTCTGATTTCCCCGCATGTACGTTCCATTGCCATGGTCAGTGCAATGGATTGGCCCACCGAAAGGCCTACAATGCCTATTTTTTTTGTCTTGAGGAGCTCTTGTTCCTCTTTTGTTATTTTGTATTTGTTCCTGTTTGTTCTTACTTCAATAAATTCTTCTTCATCCAGTGAATGGACAAGCCTCTGGTTCCATGGGTAATAGATCCATACCCCATAATCATAAGGATCTTCCAATTTCAGGTGCTGCTGAATTAAGGCAGGGTATTCTTCAGCTTTAATTTTAACTGAGGGGTTCAGGCTCTTCACCAGTTCCTGTAGCTGCTCATAAATCGTATCGTGTACAAAAGATACTTTTCCCTGTTGTATTAAAATCTCAAGGGACTCTTTATCTGTATTGTTCTTTAGTCTGAAAAATAAGGGGGTATAAAGTTGCTGCATATTTGCAGCGCTTGCCAGAAGGTTTACTATACTGTTCATGAAGTAAGTATTAAGTTATTGCTCTCTGAAAATAAGATTAACATGTTTCTTTTGCAAGTGCATTAGAAGAAATTAATATCATTTTCATTTATCTGTCCTTGTTTGAAATTATTTTTCGCGTTATTAATGGTACCCTGAAGGTCCCATTTGTCAAGGTTGGGGATTTTCGTTTCGTAGTGGATGCTGATTTCTTTTCCTTTCAGCGACTGTATATAAATTAGACTCAGCTCTTCCCTGATTTTAAATATCGCACTCCTGTCCTCTTCGTAGGCTTTATTTAACGTAGGAATATCTTTCAGCAGCATTGTTGTCGCAACAAGGTCTAATTTAGGATAGTAGAAAGTACCATTGTTTCCAATACTGCTCTCCAGTTCCATGCCTACACATATAACTGATTTTACGGTATAAGGGGCACATAAGGCAAAGAGTGTCTGGATTCCGATTTGGTTACATATGGAAACGGCAGCGCGTATCAGGAAGGTTGTTCCAATGCCATATCCGGCAATCTCGCTTGAATTCCATAACCCGCAGATCTCGCCTGTACCTTCGTGGGCGCATCTCCATACCAGGTCAAATATACCTGGGTCCATACCACCCGTTGCCTGTTCAATGGGCAACGGCTCAAGACCTCCGGCTACGTGAACGCGGATGCCTCCAAATATTTTTTTACCAATGAGCGATTCTACCACAATAACGAAAACCGCGGGGTCCCTGGTCCATTCGTGTTTCGATGAGGTTACTTTTGTAACACCAATGCTGCTTAAAACCTCTGCGTGGCCTTCTAGAAAGAGATTACAGGATTCTGGATCGTCAACTGCTCTGAATGTTCTAAGCCTGACCTCAAGTTTATCTCTTTTTAAACTTTCTTCCATTAAATAGACGTTATACGAATCATAGGGTGGACGATTATGGCTTGATTAAATAGTACTTTTGTTTTTATGGTTCGGGCTATCAAATCTAATATTATATGTTGAAAAAATCATTTTATTATTGTTCAAAATAGCGTAATTTATAGCGTATAGCTCTACTATTCAGTGCAAAATCGCCCTCTGTAACAATTCAAACGCTATAATTTAGTTTATATTGATATATTTATAAAAACAAGATCAGGTATGAATACTGGAAATCTAATCAATGTCCTTTATATAGATGATGAAGTTCATAATTTGAACTCGTTTAATGCCGCCTTCCGAAGGTACTTCAATATTTTCACGGCAACATCTGCATTTGAAGGAAGGGAAATTTTGGACAAACAACTTGTACATGTAATTCTTGCTGACCAACGTATGCCAGGTATAAGCGGTATAGAATTTCTTGAATCTGTTATTCCACAGCATCCCGACCCAATACGTATACTCCTTACCGGTTACGAAGAACTTAAAGCTGTGATAGATGCAATCAACAGGGGCGAAGTTTACCGCTACATACAGAAGCCCTGGCAGGATGACGAACTTAAAATAAATATTGAAAAGGCATTTGAAATTTATTTGCTGCGAAAAGAAAACAGGGAATTGATCAATTCCCTGTCAGAAGCCAATAAACAGCTAAAATTTTTATTGAGGCAAAGCCTGCTTTAATGCAGCCTGTACTACAGTTCTTTCCTTAGGCGCGCCACAGGAATGTTCATCTGTTCGCGGTATTTGGCAACAGTACGTCTGGCGATGTTGTAACCCTGGTCTTTTAAGATTTCAGTTAACTTCTCATCGGCCAGTGGCTTGCGTTTATCCTCATTGCCGATACAGTCTTCAAGGATTTTTTTAACTTCCTTATTGGATACCTCTTCACCACTTTCAGTTTGAATAGCTTCAGAAAAGAAAGACTTCAGCAGAAACGTCCCGAATTCGGTTTGCACATATTTAGAGTTGGCAACCCTGGATACAGTTGAAATATCCATGTCGATCTTGTCAGCAATGTCTTTCAGGATCATTGGGCGCATCTTTCTCTCGTCTCCTGTTAGCAAATACTCATACTGATATTGCATAATGGCATTCATTGTTTTAAGCAATGTTTGCTGACGCTGTTTAATGGCATCAATAAACCACTTTGCAGAATCCAGTTTCTGTTTTACAAACTGTACCGCTTCTTTTAGTTTTTTATCTTTTTGAGCTGCTTTGTCATAATGCTCAAACATATCAATGTAAGAACGGCTAACCCTAAGCTCTGGTGCATTCTTGGAGTTCAGTGTAAGAATTAATACCGAGTCGTTGTTGGAAATATGAAAGTCAGGTATTACCTGTAATTGTTTTGTCGTTACCTGGTTAGAATCGCCTGGTTTTGGGTTCAGGCGAAGTATTTCTGCAATAATCTCTTTCAGATCCTCACTGTTCAATCCCAGTGATTTTTCTAGTTTATCGTAATGTTTCCTTGTAAACTCATCCAAATAATTTTCCACGATCATGATCGCTTTCTGAATAATTGGGTTTGAGGGGTCTTTGCGGCGAAGTTGCAGTGTTAAACACTCCTGTAAGTCCCTTGCAGCAATGCCCGGAGGGTCAAAACTCTGGATTACCTTGAGCATTTCCAGTACATCTTCTTCTTCAACCATTGCATTTTGTGAAAAGGCAAGATCGTCTATCATCGAAGTAATAGGCCTTCTCAGGTAGCCGTCATCATCAAGGCTTCCAATAATCTGTTTACCAATAATAAAATCCTGGTCTGATAAAGGTACAAGGTCAAGTTGCTCCTGAAGGCTTTCGAAAAACGTACTTTCGATAGCTATAGGCGTTTCTTTTTTCTCCTCATCATCGTCGTTGTTATTATATGATGTGCTATAATCGTTACCGGCATCATCTTGCAGATAGTCATCTACATTAAATTCATCGGTATTTTCTTCTTTGGAACCACCATCAAAATCTTCAGGGGTATCGTTCAAATCGTCATATTCGCCCTTAGGTTCTTCCGCGATCATTAAACTTGGGTCTTCCAGAGCTGGGTTTTCTTCTAATTCTTCTTTTATACGGGTATCTAGGGAAACGGTAGGAACCTGCAGCAATTTAATAAATTGAATTTGCTGAGGGGATAGTTTTTGAAGTAATTTTTGTTGTAAATGTTGTTTAAGCATGTTGTGTAGAAAAGGTATTTAGACCCGTTCCAAAAATAAGCATTTGGTTTAGATATAAACTATAGACTGCCGCTATTATTGTAATTGAGTGAATTTTTCCCATAAAAGCTAGTGTTTTTATAATAAAGTTTATACTTTTAAATAAGATAGGCTATTGATAATTGATATGATATCCCTGCTAAACCCTGCTAAAACGGCATTATAGCTTGTAGGAATAGATACTTTTAAACAAATTAGGCCATATCAAGTTTACATATATTAATGTTGTTCACCCACAAAAAATGTCATTATGAGTTTTGTTAAAGAATTTAAGGAGTTTGCTGTTAAAGGCAATGTAGTGGATCTCGCCGTGGGGGTAATTATAGGCGGGGCCTTTGGTAAGATCGTTACCTCGATGGTAAACGACCTGATTATGCCTCCTATAAGTTTATTAATCGGTGATAAAGGGTTTACTAACTTTTATATTCCGCTAAACGCGAAAGTTCAGGAATTTGTGCTGTCCAATCCAAATGCTTCACTGGAAGATGCCAAAAAAGCAGGGCCTGTATTTGCATGGGGCAATTTTGTGACTGAGGTGATCAATTTCATTATTCTTGCATTTATCATTTTCCTGATGGTGAAAGCCATTAATGCAATGAAACGTAAAGAGGAAGAAGCACCTAAAGCTCCGCCTGCACCATCTAAAGAAGAAGTGCTTTTAGGTGAGATCCGGGATTTATTGAAAGCAAAATCTATATAAATGTGAAAATCGGCCGCCTGGTTAAGTCCGGGCGGCTGGTTATTATTTTGCCTTAGCTGGCCTGGTTATAATAATATAATCTCCAAGCGACTCATATTTTTTCCAGTTTCCTTCATCGGTACCATCAGAGGTAAAACATGAAATGTTAGAAACATTCAGTTGAGGTGCATATTTATTCAATTGGCCAACCATGCCTATCCTTTCATCACTATGGAACCTGCCATTGATCTGGAGGACCTTCTTTTTGGGGTATTGTTTAAGGTATTTAGCAACTGACCAGGCCATAGATGCATCCCACAGATTTTGCGTCTGGAATATTTTCATGCTTCCCATATCGTGCCCTCCCAAAGTTTCTATAAACTTATCGTGATACCTGCCCGTGGCAGTATCAATTGGCAATGGAGGTAAAAACTGTTTAGAGGCAGCGGGGAACTCGTCTAGTTTTGCAAGGCCTGACATAGATACAGCATTACTGTACCTGGTTGCCACGTTGGCGGCAATTACTTCGGCATGGTTGACTTTAGCCAGTTCCAGCAATGGTTTATAATCGTTGTAATTGTTCCAGGCTTTGGCTTCTTTGATAAAATTCTTTTCAGAGATCAGTCCCAGCAGATATTCATTGACCACAGGTTGTACATCAGTAGAGAACATTTCGAGCGACAATGCAGTACCAGGATAGGCCAACAGCATTTTCTGAAAAATCCCTGCCTCCACTAAATGCCCGATGGAATCATTGTGCTCTTCGCCAAATACCAGTACGTTTGTTTTTTCAAGGTTCTTCATCAGATCGTCCATGCTGATTGTTTTACCCGTTTTAGTTTCAACTATCTTATAGGCGTCCGTTGTCTGTTGGGCAAATGCCAGTGAAGGCAGCAAAGCAAGTATCAGCAGGAAGTATTTTTTCATATTTTAATATTATCTTTAATAACCAGATCAGCACTGCAATAATTGATAGTCCAAATTAACGCATATTTTTTTTAATGCTTTCACCGACATAAAAATGATGTTCACCGATGTTTTGCTGCTGTATATGCCCTTGCTCTATAAAAACCTCCATAGAGGTAGTAGTTTAGATGAAAATTAAGGCAATGGAAACTTTTAAAAACACAAACAACCGCTCGAACAGGTTGGGCAGCGGGTTGTTACTTTTAGCAATTGGTCTCATATTCTTCTTACGTAACCTTGGTATCGGGATTCCGCACTGGGTATTTAGCTGGCACACATTTTTAATTGCTATCGGCTTACTGATCGGTTACAGGAGAAACTATACCGGTGGTGGATGGCTGGTGATGGTGTTGATTGGTGGGTATTTTACTATCGAAGATATAGCCGATATCAATTTATCACAATACTATTTTGCCGGGGCATTCATAATATTAGGCCTTTACCTGATACTGAAACCTACAGGAATCAATAAACGAAGCTGGAAAAAAAAAACAGTGGATTTCAACTTAGCAGGGGATGCTGATGCAGAAGCCGTTCCCGTTGATGAAGATGATTACCTAGATTCTATCAATGTGTTTGGCGGAAGCAAGCAACAGGTGTTTTCCAAAAAATTTAAAGGGGGAGATGTTACCAGCATTTTTGGGGGATGTGACATTAACCTTACCCATGCAGATTTTGAAGATACAGTTACCCTGGATGTAGTAGCCATATTTGGAGGTGTCAAAATCATTGTACCCCCACATTGGGTGGTGAAGTCTGAAATGACACCCATATTTGGCGGGGTTGATGATAAACGGGCGGCAGTTCCTTTGTCTGACGGGCCACATAAAATAATCAAAATTAAAGGGGTGGCCTTGTTTGGCGGGGTGGATATTAGAAACTATTAAACAGAAAGTCGTGGTTAATAATCCTCTCTTAAGCAAAAGCGTACAAAAAGCAGGAGCAACGCTCTTCGCCGCGTGGATCGTGGCATTTGTGCTGCTGTTTTATTATACACTCAATTTCAACTGGTATGCTTCGGTGGCAGACAGTGTAATAACGAATACTTTTTTGGCAGTTTCCTGTTTTATAGTTGGTATGATCCTCAAATTTTACCAGCCTAAACAGGAAATTGTATTGTTTGTAATTATACTGGCTATTGCACTTTCGGTTTCTGCCTCTTTTTTCAGTACTTATCTGCTGAATTTAATTTTTAACCGGTACCAGGTGTATATCAGTTTCCTCAATTTTTCAATGCCCTTCAGGTCTATTATCCTATTTGTCTTTATTGCCTGGTGCGCCTTCGCCAACGTTTTATGGTACAGACTGGAAGAACAATCTGAAATGCAGGAGCGCCTGTTCAATACACAGAACCTGGCTAAAGAGGCCGAACTCAACAAACTTCGTCATCAGCTTCAGCCGCACTTTTTATTTAACAGCCTGAATTCCGTTTATGCACTAACTATCGTAAACCCGAAAGAAGCAGGTACCATGATTACCAAGCTTGCTTCATTTTTAAGGGGCACCCTGAAAAGGGACGACGAGGTTTGGGTAAGTGTGGCAGAAGAGATGGAATATATTCAATTATACCTTGATATTGAAAAGGTGAGGTTTAGTCACCGGTTAAACCTCGATATACAGATTGATGAAGAGACAATGGGCTTGAGTTTACCTGGTACTTTGCTGCAACCTATTGTAGAAAATGCCATTAAGTTTGGCCTCTACAACACTTCTGCAGCGATACTGATTTCTGTAGCTGTAAAGGTGGAAAATAACATCCTTCGGATCAATGTACAGAACCCCTTTGACCCCGGCACAAAATCTTCTGGCGGAACCGGATTTGGTTTGACAGCTATCAGAAGAAGATTATATTTGCTCTTCGCCGATAACAACTTGTTGCAAACGGCTACCCTTGAAGGAAACATTTACTCAACTACGCTCAAAATACCACAGAAATATGATCAGAACAATACTTATTGATGATGAACCCTTAGCAAGAGATGTTGTTAAACATTATCTTAAGAATTTCCCTGACATTGAAGTTGTGGCCGAATGCAGCGATGGTTTTGAGGGCCTGAAAGCCATTACTCAGTTTAAACCTGATTTTATCTTTCTGGACATACAGATGCCTAAGATAAACGGGTTTGAAATGCTTGAACTGGTAGAAAATCCGCCGGCAGTGGTATTTACTACCGCTTTTGACGAGTTTGCTATAAAAGCATTTGAAGTCAATGCTGCAGATTATCTTTTGAAACCGATAGAGCAGGAAAGGTTTGATCTGGCCATGCAGAAACTGCCCGCTAAACTGAAACAGACCGAGCAGACACAAAACCTGCTGGAAGCAGCAGCAATGAGCCCTTCGCAACAGCACCGGGTGGTTGTAAAAACCAACGGTGTGATCAAAATTATCCCTGTGGACGATATCCATTATTTCGAAGCGGATGATGATCAGGTGAAACTGAGTACCACTGAAGGCCATTTCTTTAAAAACAAGACCATGAGTTTCTTTGAAAAAACGCTGGATGCTGAACAATTCATCAGGATCCACCGTTCTTATCTGATCAATCTGGCACAGGTAAGTAAAATAGAACTGAAAGAAAAAGACAGTTATATAGTGCTGTTAAAATCAGATATTTGGCTGCCTGTGAGCAAAACAGGTTATATCAAACTTAAAGCGGCTTTAGGAATGTAATGCGCTCCAAACTGCCCGGATGGGAAGCAATAAAACACTAAACTTGCCAAATCTATTTGCAATTAATAAAAAATCGCACTATATTTGCACCTCTTATTTAAAAAAATAATAGTTAAGATATCATACAGTTATGAAAAGAACATTCCAACCTTCGCAAAGAAAGAGAAGAAACAAACACGGCTTCCGCGAAAGAATGGCTACAGCA
>Ga0247734_1000089_pt1 | contig 81691 bp, 74 predicted proteins | sample UWRJL103311B2_FD_180933 | JGI IMG/M metagenome (GOLD analysis project Ga0247734, IMG submission 180933) | Plant litter microbial communities from Arlington Agricultural Research Station in Wisconsin, United States - UWRJ-L103-311B-2 | ecosystem: Environmental > Terrestrial > Plant litter >... | reverse complement strand
TTTTCGTGAAAAAGAGACCATTATTCACAAAGGTAATTTGTACCACAATGTTTGCCGGGATTATCGGTACCTGCGTAATAGGGTACAATCCTTATATCGTCAACACGATAAAATTTCAGCATCCTTTTTACCCTTTAATGGGAAAAAACAAAGTGGATATCATGACACATAATATGCCGGATGGTTTTGAAAGCAAAGGTGAACTGGACAAATTCATGATCTCGCTCTTTGCCCATTCGGACAACGTAATGACGGGCAATCAAAAAACTATTGGCCTTAAACTCCCCTTCACTTTCAATAAGACAGACGTTGTAGGCTCCTATCAAGTGGATACACGTATAGCAGGTTTCGGTGCTTTTTTTAGCGGTATCATTATTCTGGCAATAGTTTTATTATTGGCAGCACTTTGGCAATCTTATCAGGGTGAAATCACGCTTAATCCGGCCAATTGGTTGTATGTGATTGGTGTAATTGCACTTTCTGTAATTATCATTCCAGAAGCCTGGTGGGCACGATATGTCCCTCAGTTATGGTATACACCTTTGCTGGTTTTGCTCATGACAGAACTGAATGCGACTGGTAAATTCAAAACAATAAAGGCTGTTATATATTTCGCGTTTTTATTCGATATCATTTTCATGCTTTTTGGCATCAGGTATAATTTATTAATGACAAACCAAATTAATGCACAAATGAAAGAACTCAAAGGTTTAAAGGAGCCTTTAGAAGTTGAGTGGGGCAGTGCCAGAATAAACCGTGTTCGGTTTAGCGAAAATCAGATTCCATATAAGGAAACAGACCTGAGTAAAAGAGCTGGCATACAAAGCATCATTTGCTCTGACTCTAAATTTATTTTACCAAACAAAACACGCAACGATCAATGACGGACAGTATATCAGTAAGCGACAAACCAGTAATCGCAGCATTTGATTTCGACGGCACAATTACCACACGCGATTCCCTTCCCGTCTTCATCAGGTTTGCAGTATCCACGAGGCAGTTCCTATTAGGAAGTTTAGCCATGGCCCCTTACCTCGTATTGTTTAAACTCAAGTTTATCCCTAATTACAAAGCCAAAGAAAGGCTTTTTAAAACCTTTTTCTCGGGGTTAAAAACTGAAAGTTTTAATGCGCTCTCAGAAAAATTTACAGAGAAAATAGAAAACATTGTGAATCCGGCAGCTTTAGAGAAAATAAAGTGGCACCAGCAAATGGGACATGAAGTTGTGATTATCAGTGCTTCTGCAGAAAATTGGATTAATCCCTGGGCCAGAAAAAATGGTATAATGACTGTTCTCGCTACCCGGCTTCAGGTAAAAGACCAGATCATCACAGGAAATTTTCTCACTAAAAATTGTCACGGAGCTGAAAAAGTAAACCGCCTGCTGGAAAACTATCCTAAGAGAGAAGATTACGTCCTTTATGCATATGGCGACAGCAATGGCGACACAGAGCTTTTGGCACTGGCCGACCATTCCTTTTACCGTTCTTTTTAATTACAGATTACCCTTTTTTAATTGTTCACTGGCATACTGACTTGCCCTTGCTGTGAGGGCCATGTATGTTAGTGACGGATTTTGACTGGCAGAAGAAGTCATACAGCTTCCATCAGTAATAAATACATTCTTTGCCCCATGCATTTGGTTAAATTCGTTCAATACGGAGGTTTTAGGGTCACGGCCCATTCTTGCTGTTCCCATTTCATGAATGGTTGAACCACCCGGCTTATTATAAATGAAAGTGCTGATATCTTTAAATCCTGCCTTTTCAAGCATCTCGCCACAGGTCACCTTGATGTCTTCCATCATTTTATGTTCATTGTCCTGAAAAGCAAAATCAATTTTCATCAACGGTTGTCCCCATTTATCCCTTATGGAAGTGTCCAGTGTTACCTTGTTGTTATAGTAAGGCAGGCATTCGCCCCATCCTGCCATCCAAACCGTCCAGGGGCCTGGCGTTGTGAGCTGAGCTTTATATGACTCCCCAAATCCGGTTAAATTCTGGACCTGGTCTGACCACTCACGGCGTTCGCCATGACCCTGTATATTGTAACCCCGCTTAAAGCCAAGGTTTTCATTATCATGAAGATTCCGGTATCGGGGTATAAGAAAGCCTGAGGGCCTTCTACCTTTGTAGTACATATCTGTATAACCCTCATGTGATCCTGCTGCGCCGCCTGAAGAATGGTGATCCATTAAATTATGTCCTATCTGGTCACTATCATTACCAAAACCATTTGGAAAACGGGAGGACACAGAGTTTAATAGAATCCCCGCAGTGGCAATTGTGGAGGCGTTTACAAAAATAATTTTAGAGTAAAACTCGTGGACTTCATTACTGTTGGCGTCAATCACCCTAACACCTTTGGCTTTTTGTTTTTGTTCATCGTACAAAATCTCGGTCACAATAGAAAAAGGCCTTAAGGTAAGGTTTCCGGTTGCCATAGCAGCAGGAATAGTAGAGCTGTTGCTGCTGAAATAACCTCCAAAAGGACATCCTCTGCTGCACATGTTCCGGTTTTGGCATGGTCCGCGGTTATCCCATCCCCTGGTTAAATTTGCTACACGCGCGATTGTAAGCAAACGCGTATGGTCGTTTTTTTTGATTGAATCACCCAGGTGTCTTTCAATACAGTTCAACTCCATTGGTGTAAGAAATTCCCCATCCGGTAACTGTGAAAGATATTCCTTTTGTCCGCTCACCCCGATATGGGCCTCCGCATAGCTGTACCAGGGGGCAATATCTTTATATCGTATAGGCCAGTCTACCCCAAATCCATCTTTTAGATTAGCCTCAAAATCCAAATCACTCAGTCGGTAGCATTGTCTCCCCCAGGTGAGTGACCTACCACCTACATGGTATCCTCTAAGCCAGTTAAAAGGCTTTTCCTGTATATATGGATGATCCTTATCCCTTACAAAAAAATGTTTGTCTGCGGGACTGTATGCGTTGCTTTGCACAGGATCATCTTCACGCTCCTTAGTAGTAAGGTTATAACCAAGTTTAAAGTCCCAGGGATTCAAGTTTGCAGTAGGATAATCCTGGAGGTGTTTCACGTCACGTCCTCTTTCAAGCAATAACGTTTTCATTCCTTTTTTACACAATTCCATTGCGGCCCAGCCTCCGCTAATACCAGATCCTATTACAATAGCATCGTACGTGTCGAGTTCTCTCGTTTTATCGCTTATGTATATCATTATTTAGTTGCCCAGGATTTTTGATTATGTTGGAGAGGAATACAAGCTTCGAATTTGCCGGGAATGTAGTCATAGGCCAATCCTTCTGTAGCCCCTAATTTAGAAATACAATATCCCTCGACGGTTAACCCTTTAAGTTTTGAAAAGAAAGACTGTCCGAAGAATTTATTATTGATTTTATTGAGGATAACATATGGATAATCTGCGTGATCGGCAGCATATTGTAATGCCTGGTGTTTCTGCGCGGTATCACATTTCAAGAATTCCCTGTCAAAATTATCCTTTGCATATGCTTCCAGATCTTCTATGCCATAATAAAATTTATGTTGCTGCCTTACAGTGGTACAATTGAGCAACACCTCAACAATATAGTTGGGCACACCTGCATCTTTCGCTCCGGGCGTATCGGTACGGGGAATGATCATTTCTGCCAATTCGGCGATTATGGGCAATTTCTCACGAAATTTTTCCGGATTAATTTTGGAATTGAAATCAACCCATTTAAATATTGAGAATGATGTCACGCTCAATGCCCCAACAGTAAATATGCCCTTTAAATACGTCCTTCTGTTCACAGTTATAGTATAATTATTTCTAAATGTAGGTAATATGTCTAAATAAAATTCAGGAAATAAACAATTTTAGCATATAGCAGCCAAATTAGCGGGGATTTTCTTTCTCATTGCCCGGTTTATCATATATCTCAATAATATTTAAGTTTTATCCTTTAAAATTTCTATATTTAAATAGCTATATAAATGGGCATATTTCGGTGTTAAAACGCACAAAACAGCACTTTAGTCATTTTAATGTCATATAAAAAGTATTTTAAGAAACATAATAGTTACATTATTGATGAGAAAAACATTCCCCAGAACGGGGAAATGAGGATTTTGGGAAAAAATTGCACACTTTGGGGAATTCCCCGGGAATTCCCGCCCGATTTATTTCAAATTTAATTCCCTATCCTTGTGGTGTAGTCAGTAATTAACGCTTCAATAATCTTAAATAGTTATGATAAAGAATCAAGCACTCCTCGTTGTATTAATCGGATCAATCGTGTTAATGTCCTGTAAGAAAGATGGCTTTAGAAGACATTCACAACCAACCACTACACCTGAAACTACTGTACCTGTAGTAACAACTCCACCAGTAACCACCGCCCCCGCCTCATCATATGCCGTTCCGGCTGATGCGACAATACTAGATCTTGGAACGGGATCGGGATATTTGGTAATCGATGGAAAAACTTTAAATATCCAGAGCAATTCCTTTATCAGAATTAAAGGTGGCAACTATAAATCAATCACTGTTAAAAATATCACGGCTAGCACAGCGAAACCAGTTTACATTAAAAATGTGGGACAGGTTAATATCGCAGAAGGCCTATACACAGAAAACGTTTCTAACATTGTAATCGCCGGAGACAATACTGCCGGTATCACATACGGTTTTCAATTCAGCGATATATCCTACAGGGCAATTGTGCTGGATCAGGTGATGACTGGCGTTGTGTTAAAAAGTCTTGGTTTCAAAAATGTTAGAGATTATGTAATTACCGGTACTAAAACAAATGGAAACGGCTTAGCATATAATGGTACTGCAGCCACAAGAACAGACGGTTTGAAAATTTTAAATTGTCTTTTCGATGCTACAGGCTCTATTAACTTTGGTGGAAACTTAAATAAAGATAATGGTGAAGATTCAGGATTGTATAAAGATGTTGAAATTGCTTATAATACATTTCAAAATTCAGATGCAGGCAGTATGGTTTCTTTTACAAATGTTCAGGACTATAATATTCACCACAACATAGTAAACAACCTGAATGCAAATAACAACAATCACAATGGCGTGTTCGCAATGCAGGGAAATGGCAAATTTCACGATAATAAATTGACCAACTACCAGGGTAATGCAATCAGAATGTGGTTGTATTCAAGAGGCAGCACTCCTGTAACAAATGAGATTTACAATAACATTTGCTACAATACCAGGAAATACAGCGGATTCGAATTACAGGGCTTTGCAAGAAACATTTATCCTGGAAAATCAACATATGCAAATGCTAAAGTTTACAACAATACTGTTGGTCACATGAATACTTCGAAAGATTGGGAAGGACAATTGTTAGACATGTATAATTATGGTGGTACTCTTGAATTCTATAACAACCTTGGTTACGATTTGTATACAGACAAAAATGCAATCACAAATATGATAAACAACATGAGTGACAACAAAATCACCGTTCAGAGTAACAACAGGTACTTCTCTACTCAACAAAGTGCTGTTTCAAACCTGACAACGTTTGTGTCACTTGTTTCGGGAATAGGTGCTGCTGCACTAGGACTCTAATTCAATTTTAATGCCTTCTAGAAAAACCAGCGAGAATTCGCTGGTTTTTTTTTGCGTAATAACGGTTTTCCTTAACTAGTTTCCACTATCATTCGAATCAAGAAAAAATCGCAGGAAAAACATTACCAATTTAAATTTTCGCCTATTAAAATATAACAATTAATCAGTAAGTTAGTAAAACAATAACGATAATATCAGCGGCCTATGAAGCTTAGATTTGAATACTTGTTTTATTTTTGTTGCCTGATGACATTTTCAGGCTTTTTTATACTGAGATTATTTATTGTTGCGTCTAAGGGTACGGATATAGCGGGCATTGAGCAAAACGTAATATATAGTATTCAGACGTTAATGGATAATGGTAGACTTTATACATCCCCCTCAACCGCTCCATTTGCCATTACACAATACACACCCATCTATTATTATATATGTGGGTTCACAGCCAAGATTTTTGGGTACGAAGCATATGATGTCCAGCGGTTATATTGGATAGGACGTTCATGGGATATTCTATTTAACCTGATTACCGCCTGTATAATATATCGGATAGGTACGGCAATTTTATCCCTTTCAAAATACAAATCATTTTTCCTGTTAGTACTGACGTTCACGCTAACAATGTCCCATAATTTTGCCGTCAGACCAGATTCCCTGACCGACATGTTAGGTATCGCCTCTATCTACTGCTACATGCGTTATTACCAGCAAGAGGAAAAGCATAAAAGATCGGACTTACGCTTATTGCTTACAGTTTTACTCACCGCATTAGCCGTATTTACAAAACAAAGCGGCATCCAGCTCATTCTTATTTTTGGACTATTCACATTGCTATTAAAAGACTGGCTTACGACGGCAAAACTACTCGTCTTCTCCATTCTAATTTACGGAGGCATGCTATTCCTGTTTATGCACCTTTACAGCTCTTTTCTGGAAAATGTAGTCGGAGGGATCGCCAATGGGATCAGTATCCCAAATTTTATATCTGTGATCACAAAAACCATTGTTATCGTATCTGTCTGGCCACTAGCATTGCTCAGCCTATTTCTGCTGTTTAGGAACAATCTTCTGTTAAAAGGAAGTATACCTGAAAGAATTCTTGCCACATGTACGCTGGGATCTCTGGTCTTTGCTACAATGACAGCACTTAAAATGGGCTCTACTCCTCAATATTACATTCTCTTTGTCAACCTTTCATTATTGTTGGTAATGAATTCATTCCAGAGGCACAGCACATACAAATACAGGTTACCAGCATATTGCTATCTGGCGTTGATGATACTTGCATACGGCATTTCCGCTACCAAACTGCTGATGTACAACGATCACAATCAAAGCCTGGAAAAACAACGGGAATCTGCTAATCAAACCGCGGCCTTTATCAAAAAGGATCAGCAGAACATTGAAAAGAAGTATATCTTTTCCAATGTTACCACAGATACAACTATTCCATCCAGACAATCGCTAAATAACATCTTTTTCAAAAACTGTCTGGTGCCCCAAATGGATATACTTGAATATTCCACAGGGCCATCTAAGGTAGTTGGTTATCAAAACCTGGAAAATCTTATTCGCAAAGGTAAGGTTGAATATATTATTGAATCAGCACCCCAATCGAAATTTATACTTCTAACAAGGCTGGAAAGTATTAAAACGGCCAAATTCCATCTGGTTAAACAAATAGACGGCTACCTCATTTATAAATTACTGCCAAATCAATAAATATATGATAGAAGAAAAAGTAGTGATCATTACGCCTTGTTTTAATGAAAACTCCACTGTTATAGCTTTTCTTAAAAATGTTGAAAATGTACTGACCTTATTGCCACAGTCTTTCGAAATCGTTGTGATAGATGACTGTTCAACGGACCACACGCTCTCATTACTGACTAACCTACGTTTTAAAGCAGCAAACATTAAACTGACCATTCTGGAACTTAAGTTCAATGTTGGTCATCAGGCAGCTATATATCAGGGACTGCTATATGCCAGACAGCTGGATTCCGATAAATTTATTATTATGGATTCTGACGGAGAGGATAATCCTGAAGCAATAGCCCGGTTGGTGGAAATCAATAATTACGATATTGTGAACGTAGCACGTGGACGACGCAAGGAGAGCTTATCCTTTCAGGTTTCATACTATATATACCGTTTTATATTCAAAATGATAACTGGAAAAATAATGAATTTCGGAAATTATTGCATGATCAATAAAAAGGTATTGGAAACCTCATGTTATCTATCTTTTATTCATTTTGCAGCTCATCTTTCGAAGTTAAAAGCTTCGTCGACCAGTATCGTATATAACAGGCTCAAGCGAATAGATGGCAGATCTAAAATGAATTCTACCAGTTTAATCCATCACGCCTTTAAATCCTTTGTAGAATATGCAGAAGAATTATTAATGGTATTTTTGCGGATTTTTACCATGGTAACACTGATGTTCATGGTGCTGATGGGAGTAGTTTTATACAAGAAGTTATTTACGAATGATGCCATTATGGGATGGGCAAGTACAATGACCGTAAGTCTCTTCACAGCAGCGCTGATTTGCCTTGGTTTTTTCGTAATCGGCATTCTGCTCCTCAATATGATTGCCCGAAAAAACAAGGGAAAAAAGGAAATCTACAACACCTTTGTCGATGAAGAAAAGTCTAAGTTGATGGTTAAGTAATTTCAAGGCTGAACAGCGAATATGATTGTGATGCCACATTGTTGTTCAGCCTTAAATACCTCTAATTACATTTTTAAAAATGCCTTTTTTATTTTGTTATAGATCTTTCTAAAATGCCGCTGATTACCGCTGATGGGTTTGAAGTCTTTAAACGGGGTCATAGATAAGTACCTGAAAAATTCTTTTCTGTAAATTTCCTGCGAATTGTAAGACGAGAATATTGGCTTAATATCTAGAAAATGGACAATATGAGGATCTTCGTTTTCTTTAAAAGCGAACCAGTTCCATTTAGGATCAAGTTCCATCCACTTATTAGCCAGCACAACGTTCAGTCCGTACTGATCTGCAAGTCTCACATGTTCTTTGTATTTGCTTAAGGCAGAGATCACCTTATTGGAAATATCTTCTGCTCGCCACTTCTTAGGATTGATCATCAATATACCCGAGTTGAAATACTTTGTATTTCCTTCAAGCCCAAGTTCTTTATAGTTCGGTACCCCACCCCATTCACAGTCCATTGTTTTGCCTACGTCCTGAACCGCTGCTGCAGTAAAATCACCCAGGTCAATGTTCCACAACTTTGAAATATCGTCCTGCACAATTGTATCCACATCCAGATATATTAACTTATCTACATCCTGATCAATCACATAGGGCGAAAATACCCTCAGGTAAACAGTTAAAGGAAAAGCAGAATTATCCACGGGAATGATAATATTCGGTGGTACAATCTCCTTACTTTTGAACCATTTTACAGTGATCCTTTGAGGATTCGCAATAGTCTCCAGCTGAGCTTTGGTCTTCGCTGATATTCCATCGTCAATGATATGAAAATCTATATGTTCATCGGTCTTGTGGTTCAAATCAATTGACTTCAATAATGCCGCAATAAGTATGGCATAATGGTTATCACTGGCCACAACAATGGAGATGTTATTATTTTTTTTCATATAGAGAGTATAGGTTCAAATTATTCGTGATTAACTATTATAGTTGCAAAACTAAATATCATTTAGATGCAAAAAACAACTTAGCTTTTTCAAGCATATTACTTATTTTTTTTACATACCTGCTGGTTTCACCAATGGGTTTAAAGTTTCTCCATTCCGTTTTATGCAGGTAATAGAAAAATTCATCTTTATAATTGTATTTATAACTTTTAAAGATTGGCTTTTTATGAAAATAATGAATTAAACTGGGCTTAGGATCAGTTCCGACAGTAAAATAATTCCAGGTTCTGTCAATCTGATACCAATTGTTGATTAATGCGACATTCAGTCCATACTGATCAGCAAGAAACGCATACTTTTTGTTGTTATTGATTGCCGCAAAAGTTTTCTTTGTAATTTCCTGTTGTATCCACTTTTTAGTGTTCATCACCAGCATACCAGAGTTGAAGTATGTGGCTTCAGGATCAAGTCCCAGTTCTTCCCAGTTTTCTATGCCTTCAGGAATTTTTTTGTCGCCTGAGCCAATAGCATCACTAACTGCGCCAATGACGTAATCGCCAATATCCAAATTCCAGAGGTTACTGATATCATCAAGCATGATCATATCAACATCCATATAAATTACCTTTTCCACGTCCTTCGGCATAAAGTGAGGGATCAGCAGTCTGAGATGAATATTAACAGGATAAGCGTTGTTCACCACAGGTAAGTTGATACCTTCAGGAATAACTTTATCCATTTCCAGCCAGATGAGGTTCATTTTCTCCGATGTAAGGGATGCAGCCAGCTTTTCCCTGTTATTTTTGGTAATTTCATCACTAACTACATACAAATCAATCACTTCACCACTAACATGATTGAGTTCAATTGATTTTAATAAAGCTGCGAGCAAGATAACATAGAAATTATCGCAGGCTAATACTACTGAAATATGGTTACTGTTCTTCATTCATGTGTTAGTTATATATTTACCCTCTTTTTAAAACCATCCTGTTCATCTGTTTGATAAAGATAATCATCTCTTTGTATCCTATTACATAGATACTCCAGAACTTAAGTTTATAGTAATCATTTAGAGGACTGTATGTCATCAAAATGGCCACGATAGTAGGAAAAATTGATGCTATTGCGATGGAATAAACTGAATGGTAAATCTGTATCCCGATTAAAACTGCTATTACATTCACCACAAGCATGACCAGGATTTTATAAAAGTTAATTTTTGGCTGATGGATCACATCCAGTCCAAGTGCAAAAAACCTGTCCGCAGGTGAGAGCAACGACAGAAGCATAAACAGCCTGAACAGGTTAGGTGCCTCATTCCCTGTATAACCTTTTCCGCCTACGAGCTGAATGATAGGTTCAGCAAAAATAAGCGCAATAATTACCATCGGCACGAGCGCAACTGTCATCATTCCAATCAGCTTTTTTAGTGTATACATCATTTCAGCCCTTTCTCCCCTATTGTAATGTGAAGATAGTATAGGCATACCACTTGCAGCAAAACTATTCATAGGAATCTCAATAATCTGAAGTAATTTACCCCCAAGATTAAATATCGCAAGTGCTGCAGGGCCTATCAGAAAATTGATTACGAAGGTGTTTGTCACACTAAACAGATTGGCGCTTATATTCGTACCCATGCTGTATTTACCAAAATGGAACATCTCCAGAATAGTTGGTTTATCTGCGCTTTTCAAGCTTGACAGCATTGTCCATTTTAGCAACATTACGAGTACGCTGGAAAATAGGTTTGATAGCGCGTATGTAAGCAACACTGAATTCAGCGTAATTTTATCCAGAAATGCAAGTATCATGATAATCAGCGTAAAAGATCCTTGCGTCATTATCCTTAGCCATAACAACCGGTCGAACCGTTTATCAGCCTGCACCACACAATTTGCCATAAAAGACGGCAGAGTGACAATAGAAACCAGCGAAAAATATTTTAGAAAGAGGGCCAATCCCTGATCGGCGACATAGTCGGCGATAAAGTATGTAGGGAAATTGACTACAACAGATATTCCGGTGATAAATATCCCGATATACCAGCAGGCTCCGGCTACCTTACGCGACCTCTCTTCGTCTGTGCCAGAATAGAATTTAATGAAAGTGATGGTCAGAAACCCAGCCCTCAGCGTATCTATCAGACCTAAGATAGCCATAAAGAAGATATATACACCCATTTCTACAACCGGGAGCGTTCTATAAAGAATGGCCAGCGTAACCATTCCAAAAATAGCCATAATACCATTCCCCAATAAAGATAAAAAATGTATATTTTTAAAAATAAGAAGAAGTTTTTTTAATAGGTCGAGCATGAATAGTTTATGGTTACCTTCCATAATAATAAGATATTATTATGGAATAATAGAATTAAAAAGGGCCGAAATTGCGGCATAATCTTATGTTGTTACTTTTTGAACTTTGTATTAATGTGAATGTCATAGTTGTATTTAAATTGTCTGTAGAGCAATCGTACAAATGCCACCAGCGGGTTACCACTTTGGCGCCAATCACTTCTTGTTACAGTGCTTGGTTCTGCTGACGAATTTTCCTGTTTAAACAGGGTATCATATTGATCGTAAAAGAGTCCACGGCCCTTGTTTTGAATAAACGACAGGCACATTTCATATTCGGTTTTATCAGATTTGATCCCTTCAGTATAGGTACCAAAGCGCTCAAAAAAATTACTTCTTCTTAAATGGGGATGATCACTGTAGTTATAGATTTTATTTTTATCCATAAACCATGGTTTATAGATCATCAAAGAAAATCCTTTTTTGTAAGGTTTGAGGTATGGATAATGTCCATAGGCGTAAAACCTAATGATATCCATATCAGGTTCCTGATGCATGATATCCATCGCATCGCGAAAGCGGTCTTTGAAGATATCCATAGGAATAAAATCCTCCTGAACATAAAGGGTATAGGGGGTTTTCACCGCCATCTGCCCCTTATTGAGATTATTTGCCAGCCCCTTATTAACTGCCGCACTCAGGAGCGTAAAATCAAGTTCTTTATTGATCTCCCTGATGTGGTTCAAATGAACTTCCTTGCTGCAGTCGTCAGAAACAATGATCTCCTTGAATCTTACGTCCAGTTTTTTAAAAGCTCTCAGCAGGCGTTCCAAAGAACTGCTCCTGTTATAATGAGTAATTAATAAAGTAACATCATTAAATATATTCTGGGGATCAGTCATTCCTGGTATATGTATTTTATTAATCTCTGGTGATAAAATTATATTTAAAGCGCTTTAGATCTTCCTTGATTCTTGATGTCACAATATTGAAGAAAGATCCATCCTGGCTCAACGTCCTAACGCCGGTCCACACCCTGGCTTTCCGCGATTTTACCTGCTTAACTTTCCCATATTTCATCAGATCCATACAAAGCTGGCCATCCTCCCCCCTGCGGTTGATTTTGATAAAGCCAATTTTCAACCCATATTCCTTGATATACCCCATACTAATTCCAAAGGTATTAAAATAAGGTTGTTTCAAGTGCCTCAGATTCGCCATTGTATCCTTCATCTTTTCCAAAATCAGCAATTTCCACCTCGGAAAATAGGCCTCTCCAATAAAAGAATACCTGCCATAGATACAAACTACACCTTCCTGCTGTAGCACCTTCATCATTTCGTCCACCCAGCATGAAGGATAAAAACAATCAGCATCGGCAGTGAGAATATATTTACCCAATGCCATTTCCTGCCCTTTCTGTCTGGCGGGGCCGGCTCCCTGGGTAAGCTCGTTGTAAGACTTCACATGGAGATTGTCAATCGTCTGCTGCGTCTTATCTTTTGAATTGTTATTTACTACTATGATCTCAAAAGGAATATTAGTAACCATTTTTGATAAACTGGCTACACATCTGAGGATATTGGTCTCTTCGTTCCAGGCTATGATCACCACGCTCACTACCGGTACGTCACTTTGTACTTTATCAAGGTTTTCATTGATAGTATCAAAAACTGAAGAAGGGATTTCTTCAAATTTTTCATATGGATAAAGGAACTGGCTGATCCACTCAGGATTTTTAAAATAACTCATATGATTAAACCCTTTCCCATTTATTGATTTCGAAATTATACAACTTAACTACCTTTGCTGGATTACCTACTGATACTGAATAAGGCGGAACATCTTTAGTTACAATACTTCCTGCACCAATTACGGCATGTTTACCTATCGTTACCCCTGCGGTAATCACACAGTTGGCACCAATCCAAACGTCATCCATTACCACAATTTTTTTTGTGACTGTTTTCTGTTCACTGGGTGGAATGTCTACCAGTTCATACCCATGGTTTAATCCGGATATAACTATATTTTGTGCAAGCATCACATTGTGTCCAATTTCTACCGGCCCAATTACCGTACATCCTAAACCGATGATCGATTTATTTCCAATAAAAACATCTCCTACGCCATTATTAATAGTAGATGAGTCTTCAATCAAACTGTAGTTTCCCAGTTCAAATTTATTGAAGGGAAAAACATCTATACGAGTTCTCCATCTGATAATGGATCCCTTTCCTTTTTTGTGTTTCAACGGATTAACGAAAAGCCTGATCCAAAGTCGCGGCCTAAAATCATTTACCGGAATTAACATCCAGTGCGCCACCTTTTTCAGAAAAGGACTTGATTTTATTTGAGTTGATAACGACATCCTTATTTATTTACAACCTGACCAATAGCTTTATACAATTCGCCTACACTATTCTCCCATGAATGTGAGTGTGCCACCGCAACTCTGTGTTTAGCCTTATCCGCAGTATTATCCTTCAATCCCTTTGCAATCAGTTCAATAAAATTATCCTTGTCCTTTGCTAGGTATACCGAATCTTCAAAAATACTAACCGCCTGTGTGTGGGTCGCTACCACAGGTTTTCCCATTGCCAAATATTCATCTATCTTTCTTGGGTAGTTTCCTATAGTTACCTGGTTTACCAGCTGAGGATTAATGCATACGTCGAATGAATTGATAAACATTGGCAAATCTTCCGGCTTTTGAGGTCCCAGAAAATGAATATTCTGAATCTGATGCAGTTTGCTTTCTTTAAAAACATCGTCCTCAGGCCCAACCAGGATTATATTCCAGTCAGGTTTTGTAAGTGCAATATGAGCAATCAGGTCAATATCCAAACGAATACTTTGCAATGCACCAACATAGCCAATTTTAGGTCCCGGTAGACCTGCAGTAGCCTCTACAACAGGGAAACTACTGTCACTCGTAAATAGGTCAAGCTCACAGCCCTGTCCAATGTAATAAGACTGCGGGTTAAACCGTTTACAATAGTCGCTAAGATATGTCGAATTAGCCACACAAAGGTCGCTTTTTTCGATAAGCATCGGTTCTATCTTCTCACCATGTTTTTTCCAATAGTCAACGGCAAGCATAAAATCCCTCGAATAATAGATACTAAGTGCAGGACTAAGAAAATCCTGAAGGTAAAAACTTTTAAACATATCATTATCGTTAAAAAGGATAATGTCCTCAAAATTTAATAACGAGATTGCGTTTGAAATGGATTTAGCAAAAAGCTTATTGTTTCTTTTATTAAGTATGTCAAATAGGCTGAAATTGTTTATCCAATTAACAGATTCTATTAAAACGTCGGGGTACAACGTCCAAAGATTTTCAACCACAGGTACCAGGCCATCTTCATCGCCTTTGATTACCTTTCTGCGTTTGATGACTTTTTCATCTTTTCTGTTACGCAAGAGGGTAATTCTGTCAAGGGCGGAGTTAACATATAAAACCCTGTTATACTTTGATAATTCAAGGGCGATATTTTTACAATTACTGCCTATAGAAACATCCCATGGTTGCTGACCAACAATAACTATATCTCTTCCTTTTACAATTTCTTTGCCCACTTAATCTTTTATAAAGCCTATGAATTCACATTATGTTTGGTAGCCACTGATCTTTTATTAGCCTGTTTGGCGTGCATTAAAGATAACAGCTGAAAATATATAAACTTAGGAATGTTGATTAAGGAATTGTAAATCCTGGGATCGGTTGGATGATTCCGCAGTGCGATTATAAAACTTAATACAAAAACTCCAAAAGATATTATCCAAACTAACGAATAAAAAGGAAATATAAAAATATTAACAAGCCCGCAGAGTAGTGAAAGCAAAATAAATATGAATAATGGAGGACGCAGCAAGATAATGCCGAATAAAAACTGATTAAAGTTTGCTTTTTTAATGCCTCTGAGCAGGATGTCAAAACCATATCCAAAATATTTGAACCATGTATTTATCCATCGCGAACGCTGGTTTACCAGTTGATCAGAATCAGAAGTTTTTTCGTCGTATACGATCGCGTCTTTAGCAAATGCAATCCGTTTGCCCATTCTGAGGATTTGTGCCTGCAATACTTTATCAAAACCAGCACCAGTGATATCGAGCTGATCAAAACAAGCTTTGTACAATTCGGTGGTGAATGCCATTCCTGATCCTGATAAGGTGGCAGACGAGCCAAGCTCGAACAACACCTCACCATCATAAAAATGATAATAAATATCACGTGCAGCATCGAGGCAGGCATATGTCGTATTCAGGTTTTTTGCGGCCCTTACACCCTGCACGGCTTCATATCCAGCCGCGAAATATACATTCAGTTCATTGATGTATTCTGGGTCAGTAAGGTTATCACTATCAATAATTGTGAGGATTTCATGTGACCTCCTAAAGTTTGCAATTGCATAGAGATGGGAGCGCGTATTACTTGCAAGCACTTTTTCAGGTCTCAGCAAAACAACCCTTGGATCTTTGAAATGCAAAGTTGTGATATCACAATTATCAGCTACAACATAGATGAGGTAGTTATGATAATTCAATTGCAGCAAGGAATCAACTACGGATGGAAGTAATGCGGTTTGTTCGTAAGCCGTAACAATGATAGCGTAGTCAAATTCTATAGTTTTTTGCTTAACTAACGCATTTTTTTTTATAAGGCTGTGAAAAACATATAACAAAAATGGAAGGACAAGGTTATAACCAATAATAATTTGAAAGATGATCCAAAAGGTCTTTATCATGAGATAACTTATTTACTGCGTTTCTTCCTCTTTATTATACTCCTGATTGTAGCGTTTCTGACCCCTGATAAAGCCATATGCAAATAGTATTAGTCCAGGAAGCAAAAATATTTCAAATGGCATAAGGATGGATTAAATAAGTTTAAGTTCTGTTGATGCTGTGACTGCATCAGCAGGCAATAAGTTCTTTTTATCACTGATTTCCCTGTCAATAGCTGGCCCAATATAAACCAATACAAGCGAAATACAAAAAATTAATGACGCTGGCATATTATTTATTACTTCATTACCGTAACTACAGAAGAATATACCCGCGGCCGAGGATAACATGGCAATCAATTTTACCTTTAATTTTGGATCCTTAATCTTCCAGATGATTCCACTACACTTTCCGAGTAAATACATGATCATTCCAAACCAAAGTGTCAGTCCAACGATGCCAGTCATTGCCCAAATTTTTACCCAGAAACTATCTGGCTGGACAGTAGAAAGAAATTTGTCCTTATTAAGTTCCGAATAGGCACCCAGTACCCCAAGCCCACCACCAAAGGGTCTTGTGCTCATATACTCGCGCAAAACGCGCTGCGTACCAAACCTAACGTTAAGTGAAGGATCATTGGGATCAAGTGATGTACGGAAACGCTGAATAGAATAAATTCCGCTTCCCAGGCTAGTGAACTTTAATACGCCCAGAAACATTACCATAAATACTCCGCCCAGAATTAATATCTTAAAGTTTTTTGTGAGGAATATGGCTACAAAAGCGGCCACAACCAAAGCGAAAAATGCGCCCCTGGTACCAGACAACAACATGGCATAACCATAGGTGCCTGCCATTGCAAATAATAATATTTTTTTCCAAAGATGTGAAGAGCCCAGCGCCAATACGATGGCCATGGTAATAAAGACAGCTTCAAATCCACCAAACTGACCTGCGTCATAAAAAGAGAAGGCCCTTAACTTTCCGAAAATAAGGTGGGTTTTACCACCTGGGCCATCGATAAAGGCCTGCTCACCAGGAAACATACCAATGTGAATCTGCTTGATACCGTTCAATGCGGCAATTAAGGCCATCAATAGCAGCATTTTAATTATAAAGTCAAGGTCTTTATAGTTTTTAATCAGCATAAATCCCAGTGGGATAATTAATAGAGGATAAAGCGCTTCAGATCTGATTTCCATCAGCCAGCCTATAGGATTAGCACCCGCAGGGTTAATTACCTGTAAAAAACTAAAAATAAACCAGGCCAGATATGCAGCACTAAGGTCATTTTTAATCACAGACCAATCTTCCTTTTTAAAGTACAACAATGAAGCTATCCAGGTCAGTATCAAGAAAACCTCAATAAAGAGCCCATACTGCAAACCACCTACTTCACGTCCAAAAAACCCGAGCGTAAAACAATAGATAATCACTGACGTGAGCCCTATTCTTGGATTCCTGAACAGGAATACCACATAAACTACCCCAATTGCGAGTATTGCTAAAATAAGTGGCGCAATTCCATCAATTGCGAACGCCGCATAACTTGAAATTACTGCAACTATAAGTCCGAAAATCAGAAATAACACTTTAGATCTCTTCAAAGAGAGATAGGTGGATTCTTGCTGCATACAATAGTATCGTTTACCCCTTGAATCAGTCTTTGATTTCAGTCAATCTTATCTTATTAATTACCCAGCCCATAAATCCTGGTTGGGTTTTAAGAAAACCTACCAGTCCTTTATCGGCATCGGTCAAAGACTTACCTGCACCAAACACCGCCAGACTTTTCTCTGTAAAAGAGAGCCATTCTTTTGCAATATTGATATCCGTCAAACTATCAATATCAATAATAATCAGATCAAACTGCTTTTTCAATACATCAAAACCAGATCTCAGGTTTCTCTCATTTTGAATCTCCAATAATGATTTATGGTGGTCAACCTTATTTAATTTTGTAATCAGGTCATCAACCCTGATTTCCCTGCTTACCAAAAAGCTTTCGAAATTCTGCCTTGTCGCAAGTTGTTTCGAATCTGATAGCACAGGTTCTGCGGACTGGTCACCACTAATCAAAAGAATTTTTTTACCCGTCATCGCATAAGCGTATGCCAGATTAGAAGCAACAAAAGTTTTTCCTTCGCCAGGTACCAGACTGGTAATGCCTAAAATCCTGCTATCATCGGCGCCCATCAACTCGTTGATAGTGAACCTGAGTGACCTCAGTAATTCTTTATGGATGCTATAATTTGTATTGGTTTCGGTATTGTTCCAAATGGTATTGATACTGCTGTCTGCTTCCGGAATAAGGTTCAAACTTCCCACTACCTTAGACTTCGTCGCCGACTCCAGCTGCTGGGTGGTATGAATAGAATTGTCGGTAACAAATAATACAGTTAGAAGAGAAAAGCAAATAAAGAAAGTTGCAATACCAGACAAAGCAGTAAAAATAATCGTTTTGGACGGCTCAGCAAATCCTGGTAGTCCAATCTGCGCGATAGACAGTTTTAATCCCATATTCTGCTCAGTTTGGGTTGTATTCAAACGATTTAATGCTTCCACGTAATCTTTGGTAGCCATATCAGCATCCCTGTTATAATTTTGGATATTAGCATCAAAAGGCACCATCGCATTATATTTTGAACGGGCTGTAGATAATTCGGCATCTATCGACGCTAAACTAGCAGTTAATTGCGCTACAGTTGTTTCAAGCGAATATTTCTGTTGAAGAAGGTTCTGTCTTGAAACCTGCGGGTCAACAATATATTTATCTGAGTTTTTCGAAGTAAGTGCTACCTGGATACTAGATAGAGAATCTATTCTCTTTTTATCTTCTGGTCTGAAGTTACCATCTACGTATCTCTTATTGGCAACTTCAAGCTGGCTTCTCACATTGAGCAGTTCAGCATTATCACGTACAACATTTTTACCCAGATTGGGATCATTACTTCTCAAGCGGCTGTCGATCGCTGCAATAGCACCACGATTTGCCTGTATATCACTAATTACCTGCGCTTTTTTATCTTCAGATTGGGTAATCTGCTGATAAACCAATTGCGATTGTTTATCCAGGTTTAACACACCGTTTTGCATTTTAAAATCGCGCAACGCAGCATTTTTGGTATTCATTTCCCTTTCTTTTACTCTTAACAGGGAATCCAGTACCAAATTATTCTGACCCTGATTGAAGTTTACATCAATTCCATAGTTGGCGATAAATTCATTGCTTAGGGTATTGACTACAAAAGCGGACAATAAAGGATTTGCTGATTCAAACTTAACCGAAATAAAGTCACTGTTATCTTCATGGGCAATGTCCAGCACCTTATTTAATGCTACTTCTCCATAACCCATAGAATAAACAAGATCATATAATTTATAAGGCGATTTATTATCTGCAGGACTAAGAGGCACTTTCATACTCAGGTTCCTTCTGAAAAGATCGATCACCTTTTTCCTGTCATCAGCAGAAAGAGAATCTACCTTCTCGCTGTAGGGTTTAAAAGTGGCCGAAGGATTCTCGAGGTCATGCAAAATCAGGTTATAAGAAAGAATCGACATGATCCTTCTCATCTTCATCTTTTCAATGATATTGCCAAACTGCTGGCTCATTTTAAAATAGTCCGTTTGCTGTGCTCCTCCAACTTGTTTAGAAGGGTCAACAATACCTGTTGCAATTTTCGCTTCCGACTTATAGGTCTTAGGAAGGTTTTTAACGAGAGAATAGGTAATAACTGCAGCTACTACAGGAACCAATATGAGTATCCATTTGTAGCGGTTTAACAGTTTTAAAAATGCTTTAAAATCCATCTATTGTATTTTAGTCTATATTATTTAACGTCTGAAAGCTTTTGACCAATCATCTCTTCCAGTGCATCTTTTGTATTCAGGTATGTCACCTCATAAGAGATCCTATCACTGTTTGAAGTTGATACCAACATTCTAGATGCGTTATAATTATCCAGAGAGATCTCTCCTCTTTCAAATTTATGTCTTGTTGTTTCAGAAATATTCTTGTTATCCTGTGCAGTTTGTGTTCTGATTTTTAACTGGCTCACTGCTTGCAAATAGGCATAGTAACGGCGTTTGGTTTCCATTTCAATACTGATTTGATTATCCTGATTTTGCAGTTGGGCTAATTTGTAGTTCGACTTAGCCCTTTTTACGATAAATGGTTTCTGCAAAAAGTTTCCCAGGTTCAGGTTAATACCAAATTGAAACCCATTTACATTGTATGGATTGTTTGGGTTTAGTACATCGCGGTTTTGATCCGGGCGCCAGAAATAAGAGGCGTTAAAAATATCCAGATAGGAAACTTGCGCAATAGGAATATCAAGCTTGATAATCTCCATTTGGAGCCTTGTGATCTTACCCCTGGTGTAATTTTCTTTTGCAAGAGAAATATACTTGTCCAGTTGTGCGTAATTTAATTCTGTAAGAATAGATTCCTGCGCCGAAATCTTGGTAACGAAAAGAATTAGTAAAAAAAATGAGAGAGTAGCTATTTTTTTCATTGATTGATAGATTAATTTAATTTGCTTATTTAATGGTTTAATTATTGTTTGTCCTTTTATACTTTTTCCTTTTGGAACAATGCAGGGAAAGTCTTCAGCATAATGCTGATGTCAAACCACACAGAATAATTTTTAGCATAAAAATTATCCAGTTTCTTCCGTTCGGTATCAGACATATCGCCTTTACCCCTTTTACTAATTTGCCACAGTCCGGTAAGCCCAGATGGCCCTAAAAATCTCATTGACCATTCATTTGAAGTCAGCATTTCCGCTTCATACAACGGCAATGGCCGGTTTCCCACAAGAGACATGTCTCCTTTTAATACATTAAACAATTGTGGCACTTCGTCCAAACTTGAATTTCTTAAGAAATTTCCAAGTTTAGTAATGCGTGGATCGTTTTTAATCTTTACAAAAGCATTTGTACCACTACCATCATCGGCATACTGATTTAGTGCCGATAAATTTTTCAACTCCTGATCAGCTCCGGTCCTCATGGACCTGAACTTGTAAAAATCAAAAATTTTGTAGCCTGTTCCTACTCTTTTACTTTTATATATCACCGGCCCTTTAGAATCCAGCCTGATCAACAGAGCTATTACTAACAAAACAGGTGAGGCTACAAGCAGGACCCCTCCGGATGATACGATATCAAACAACCTTTTGGTTGTTGGAATCTTATATTCCTTTTCTTTTTTTATTACTGCCAGTTGTTCAATATTGGGCTTTATCAGTTTAAATTTTATCAGGAAATTCAACCTGTCCTTCAAGTGCTCTATTTCGTAAGGATAAAAATACAAATCGTGTATCTTTGCCTTTATTGCCCTTGCCCTTAGTTTTGCATCCGGCACATGTCCTAATAATACAATAATCAGTCCACTTGTTAAGGGGTTACTCTTAATCTTTGAAATAATAGAGAAGACAAACTCTTCGTCATTAATTTCGATCATGATCACATCCGGAGTAGAAAAGAGAGAAAGGGTGCTGAGGTAGGCTGGTAACTTAGAGGCATCTCCAACCTGAACAATGTTATATTCCTGTCCGAGGACTTCAGCTGATTTCTCTGAAAGTTCGGTTCCAGAATAGACTAATCTTATTCCTTTGTAGTTGTAATCCATTTATTTATCTAAAATAGGTTGGTTCGGTACTTTGTTCAATACTCTCATCATCTCTTCTTTCAAGCTTTCGGGGTTAAACGGCTTCGGGAAAAAGGCTTCCACCTTAAAAGGCAAATTGATTACAATGTTATCAAGGTCCTCGGCAGCGGAAAGAATAATTACAGGTATTTCCCTGTAATAGCCACTTATCTTAAGACTTTTCAGAAAAGAGGTGCCGTCAAAATGTGGCATATGGAGGTCCAGAATGATAATATCGGGGAAATTACCGTCTTCAAGCCATAAATGGGCTTTATATCCACTCTCCATCAGATGAATTTCATATTGCTTCGACAATATGAATTTAAGCAATTTTAAAATGCTTGGTTCATCATCAACTATTAAAACTTGTTTTTTATTTAATGATGTACTTTCCATTTTTAAGGTAGAAGTTTAAGTATATGATATCAGTTTTAATTTAATGTTTCAATGATACAGGAATAATATTTATCCGAATATATAGCACTAAAAATACAATTTATATATCATAATATAAATACGTAGTCGTGATAAATATGACTTTTCCCATATCATTGCAAGATAGTTCAAACAATCTACCAAAAATAAAGAACCTGATCAGCTTTCATTATAATATATATAAATAAGGACTTATGACTCAGATATTAACGTCCATTAATAAAGAACACAACCGGAGGCTATAATTTTCCCAAAAAAAGGCATTCATTTTTTTCAATAATTTATTTATCAACATAGGTTATAAAAATTCTATATTTAAGAATGTAGAGATTTTAGGGGAATTATTTCAACTAAATGTAAATTTACCACCCCTTTCGTCCTTTTTACAAATCATCGTTTCTCCTATCAAAAAATAAGTAGTTAACGCCCGTAATACTCCCACATATAAGGAATTCTTTTTCCTGTAATCTTTACCAGCCAGGGTTCTGTCATGTTGTGATCAATATGATCAGGAACAAGGAACCATGTCTGCGACCCTGCCATATATTCTTTTCCCTCACCTACTTTAACTTTGCGGAGGTTAACTTCCTTATATGGGATTCCGTGATCTTTAAACCTTATCCTGTTGCCGGCCGAATCGCCCCAATCTACCATGATCAATTGTTTGGAGGACTTAAGTTGTGATAACTGATAATTTATTTTGCTCGTCAGGATAAGATTGAGCAAAAACCCACCGAAACAAAATATCAGGTTTACCACTAAACCGGCGTACATAAAACCTTTTACTATTTTTAACGCGCCAGGCAGTAGGGCTTCTGAAGCGAAAAGCCAGATTAGCGGAAGAAACCAAAGTTGTGGAACATAACGTGCCCACCACGATTCAGGCATCATCACAACCGAAATTACAATAAGTATAGTGAGCCATAATGTAATTACAGAAAACAGCTGACGCTTCACTTTTATAAGAATAGCCATTAATAGTATCAGAGACAGCAAAAAGATCCCACTGAACATAGGGCCAAAGCCACCTAGCCTCGCATCAACCACACCTGCATTTTTAGCATCAATGATGTTAAAAGTAAAAGGGATCTTTATCTCCGCATGATTATCACTTTTAGGATAAATATTGTCAGTTCTTGCAAAAAACGAAATAAAGAATCGTTCAATGCCAGATTTCCCTTCAAATCCGGCAGGAAGGTTTAATTCATGAATAATATCAACTTTATCTTTCCCAACAAGTGGATACAATGGGTTTTCATGTTGAATGGTATTTACGATGTAGGGATTGAAACCGACAAGAACAGCTATGAATCCTGCAAATACCGAGGTCCACCATATTTTTTTTGCCGTGTTCACTTTCTTTATCAGCAACGCCCACACGAAAAAGCCGCCTACAAAAAGACCCAGGTATAATAATGCAGTAAATTTCACATTCACCAGCAGAATAATCAAAAACCCCAGTAATAACAAATATCTCGTTTTGGCCTTTTCCATTAGGAAGAGCCCGGTTACTATTAAGCTCAGCAGCATCGACGCCATAGGCCCGTCAACATATGTACTGATCATCTGGTTCATCACAACAGGATTACTGGCGAGCAGTGCACTGATGACAACAGCTTTTGTTAATGACACCCAAGAACGGCGGCATAGGTAAGAAAGTGCCAGGAAGAAACTCCCAACCCATAATATCACGTTAGTCGCCTTACCGGCTTCAATATTATTGAAGGTACCATAAATCGCTGCTTGCACTGTTTCCATCCCCTTCGCATAATGGCTAACCCATAAAACCTGGTTGACGCTGTTCGGTAAAGTCTGCCAGTAGGGGTTCCATCCTTGTTTTAATTGGATAATTGCTTCCATGTGATAGGCCTGACCGTCATAAGATCTGTCATAGAAATAAGCTGAAAAGAGCAATGAAAAAATAATTATTGCAATTGGTAGTCCTAATACGACATATAAATCGCTGTCTACATGCTGATGGTCACTTCTCGCGTAAATTCTGTAAACTATCATACTAGTCAACAGCAGTGCGGCGGGAAACTGCCACCTTCCTATAGGCAGCCCTGCAAAAAATCCAACTGATGAAAATAATAATGTGGTTGCCAGTAGTGCCAATAAGAAAAAACCGGCCAGGAAAATAAGAAAAGAGAGATTGTTAATTTTTCTGATTGTCATCGTTATTATTTTTATTGCAAAACATGTAAAAAAGGGTTCATCAGCTAAAAAAAAAGGGAATATTGCAAAAACACATGAAGCTACTCATCAACAAGCCATTAACACAAACCACATGCGTTTGGAGAAAATCATTAAATAAGCCCGGACTCCACAACAAATGTACAAAGAAATTATAATCATTTATTCTGTTATTTCATAAACTGATTCAATAATTTTCCTGTCCAAAGACTCATCAAACTTTCTAGCAAATAGATCCCCAGCCTGCCTAATGCGCTCAAGATCTTCAGAAATTAGTGTTTTGGGATGAGCAGAATGCGGTTCCCAATAGGTATATCTTAAGTTGTTATTTTGAAATTTCAAAGAGGAATTCAACAGAATTGTTTGTAACCAAATTTCGTCAGCACAATAAGTATACTTGAAAGATCTTAAAAACGCAGGGTTTTTGCGCAGGAATTCCATCACATATTCCATGGCGGCACGGTTAATATTTACCCAGTTCCATCCACCATAGTATTGAATCGGATATAGTTTCCTCTTAATTCCGTATTTCTTCTGAAGGCGCTGAGTAAGGGACAAGGCTTTCCTTTTTAGAATACCCGGGATATCATTTTTGAAATCGATGCCGAAATACCAGTCAATTCTGTCAAAACCTCCATTTTGCCCCGCCCACTCTTTCTTGGGCAACGCTTCACTGTTTACAAAACTGGTATCTCTGTTCTTCTCGAAAAAATCCCTGATAAACGAATTACTTTTAATGGGTAAATCGTGCCCGCTGATCAGCATATAATAATCATAATTCTTTTGGGAGGCAGTCTTGAGGAGTTCCAGTGTTGCAAGTATTTGTATATAACTGCCCCAATTCACACTGTGCCTTTTTACGAAAAAAACATTGTCATATTTTTCGAAAATCGTAGTGTCCAGTGCCCATTTTTCATCGGCATGAATATAGATATCGAAATCCTGGCATAATCTTTCTACTAATCTTTCTAATTGCCATACATTTTTGTGTGCTAAAATTAGAACTGCTATTCTCATTTAATAAGGAATGTTTATATTTATTACCAAATATCCGGGACAAAAGTACACTAATGACGTGACAGATATTGATTTGGCAATGGATGTTATTTTATATTCTATCCAATTTGTATGCCAACAAAATAAAATGAAATTTTAGCGTAAATGAATAGCATCAGTCGCTCCACCCTTCTCTCTTTAATTTTGCTTTTCTCGCTTAGCGGTTGTATTAATAACCGTAAAAGGGAAGGCTCGGGTAAGGACTACGTTTATCAGCGAAATGGGAAACCATTTGGAATCATTAGGGTTGAATGTGCAGACTGCAAGTTAACTTACACTGTAAACCACAAAAATTTTACTGTAAATATTAAAGATGGAAATGAGGACAGGTTTATATTTCCCCGGCCATCGTCGTATGTTAAAGCCGTTCTTCATTCCCATGAGAACCAAATGATACGTATATTAGCGATCAATCCGAACGGAAAAATAGTATCCAATGTACTGGATAGCTTCAAACGGGACGAGCAAAAAACCGCCGCGTTTCTGATGGAATGTATCAAGCACAAAAACACCGTTGTAGTTAACACTTTAGCTAAATAACACTTCTATACACCTTAACCCAAGCATGAAACACCTATTACTCAGCTTTTTTATTGTCTGTTCCTTCACTTTCAGCGCGTTCTCGCAAGACACAGTTTCGTATCAAAACGGCTTACCACCGCTCATTATCCCTAAAGAACCGGAAACTAAACTCTCAGACAATCCAGAATTACTTGGGATATCAAAAACCGTACGTTCAAAGGTCGCCGCATTGAAAAATCCGCCTACAAACATTGCACTTTTTGCTGTAGACAGACGAAGCAGTGATCAGCAGGGAAATTCGGATGTGATCATGATCATTAGCATTGATCAAGTCACAAAAAAAATAAAAATGTCTTCTATAATGAGAGATACCTATGTCAATATCGAAGGAAAAGGGATGGATAAAATCAATTCTGCTTTCGCCATTGGCGGCCCTCAACTTGCAATAAAAACGCTGAATCAAAATTTTGCACTTGACATTAAGGACTACATTAATGTAGATTTTTTTGGTACCGCAAAAATGATAAATGCCCTTGGTGGTGTTGAAATCGACGTTAAAGAGGAGGAGATCCCCTACCTTAACAACTATCTGAAAGAAATATCCATCCTGGACCATGTACCACCAGTCAATATTAAAAAAGCAGGGAAACAAAGACTGAATGGAAAGCAGGCTGTAGCCTATACAAGAATAAGGGCTGTTGGACGTGGTGACTACGAAAGAACAGAAAGACAAAGAAATGTACTTGTTGCACTTTTCCAAACTATGCAGGGAGCTGGCGCATCAATATTACCGGTTTTCATGACGCAAGTGCTTCCATACCTCCAAACCAGCATGAGCAGCAGTGCGCTCTTTCGTATCGGCGGAGAACTTTTGAGCTCAAGAAGCAGAAGTATTGAACAGGCGAGGTTCCCTCTTGATTCCTCAAGCAAAGGTGTAAGAATAAATGACATATGGTACCTCCAGGCAGACCTTAACAAAACCACTGAGGCACTTTATAACTTCATCTATAAGGACATAAAACCAGTAAATTAATTCCCTGACCGGGAAACAAATTTCCCGGTGCAAATGAGCATTCATGATGTTTTTATTTGTGTCACCTACAATTTGTGACAGAAATGGATATTTATTTCAGCGGCATGATATTCGCCCGAAATATCTATACCTAACTAACTCATTATGAACTATCAACAACGAAACAGCCCTTTCACCCCTTCTGAAAGAAAATGGTTGATGACCATTGGAACCATATTGATCGCACTTGCAGTATGGTATGCATTAACGTACGGTGTCGTTTCTTATTTAAGTTATTAGCCGCTCCCTTATTCCGTATAAATTGCATCATTAACAAACCTTGTTCTGAGTGTCAGCACAAAGATCCTCAAACAATCTGTACCATTCATTTGGCGTAGATTTAACTATCTCCGCCAGATGAATGGTTAGTATCCCTTATTTAGCATTGATCTAAAACCGTCAGTAGTAATAGGCAGTGTAAATATTCGTTATTTTTAGGAACGAACTTTTAAAACACCATAACGCTACTGGTATTTTACCTTATAAAGCAGTAGATTTATCCGCTTTTTTTGGAAATCGTTCATAAAACCTAATATTGATTAACCAAATATAAAAGTATATGAATTCGGCGTCAATTGTTATCGAGGCAGTTTATCAGGCAGAGAGTGTAAACGTATGGAAGGCCTTAACCGACCCTTCAGAAATGAAAGAATGGTATTTCGATATACCCTCTTTTAAAGCAGAAAAAGGAACCAGGTTTCAGTTCTCGGGCGGCTCAGCTGAAAAAACTTATCTGCATCTGTGCGAAGTCAAAGAAGCTATTAAAAATGAAAGATTAAGCTACAGCTGGAAATATGCAAATTATCCGGGAGACTCACTGGTAAGTTTTCAGCTGGTTAGCGAAGGCATGCATACCAGATTAATGTTTAGCCATACCGGGTTGGACAGTTTCCCCAAGGATAACCCCGACTTCGCCAGGGGAAGTTTTTTTGCCGGATGGACGACAATTTTAGGTGAGAATTTAAAAAATTATGTAGAAAAGCAATCCGCATAGATGCTCCCTCCGGTAGTTTTAAAATAGCGACTATATATTATAGTCGCCCATTTTCAAAGGTATATGTTGATGAACGCCTTAGTTCTTTTTCAAAAGGTCAAACAGCAACTCAGGTTCATTGGTGGTGATAAAATCGGCTTTCTGTTCAATAAACCATTTCATATCTTCTGCTGAATTCACCGTCCAGGCGTTGATAGTTATTCCAAGTTCTTTTGCCTTTTTAAACCAGTCCCCTTCTTTATATATGGTATAAAAATAATCCGCTTGGGCGATGTGGTCTTGCTTTAATTTTTCCAGGGGGGCATCTCCTTTCAGATAGGCCAGAAAAGCAGTTTTTGCCGCAGGATCCAGTTCTAAAACCCTCAAGACAGCAGGATAGCTGAAGCTAATATACTCCACCCAGGCATCTGCTTTCATCTTTTTAACTAATTTAACCGTAGCGTTAGTAAGTGCAATTGTAGTCTCTGGGGTTTTAGCCATCTTAATTTCCAGGATCAGCTTTGTACCGCGTTGTTTCATTCCTTCTTTTAAATAGGCTTCAAGCGTAGGTATCTGCTCTCCATTACTATGTAATTGCTGCTGAAGGTCGGCATAAGTAGACTGCTCTATTGCCATGCCTTTATACACGTCATCATGATTTACCACGATCACACTATCTTTCGTCAGGTGCACATCAAATTCAGAACCATAACATTTTAGTCGTATCGCCTCTTTTAATGAGGCAATTGAGTTTTCTGGGAGGTTATTTTTCTTGAATGCGCCACGATGTGCGATTACGCAATTTTTATTCCAGTTCATTTTTTGGGCGTTACCGGTAGTGGTAATAAATAAAATGCAAAATGCAACAAGTAAAACTTTCATATCTTTTTTAACGCAAAATTACACCAATGATGTTATGTCCCTGATGTATTTACGTTAACAAATAGTTATCCCACGTAAAATTTCTCACGGTATTCGCTAGGCGTCATCCCTACTGTTTTCCTGAATACTTTTCTAAATGCCTTCGGATCATTGTAACCAGACTTGTAAATAACCTCTGTCATTTGTGCTGCCGATTGTTCCAGCATTTTTTTTGCTGCTTCAACTCTTGTTTGCTGAAGATATTCAATTGGCGTAATTCCGGTCACCTGTTTAAAACGGCGTACAATGTTTCTTCTGCTGGCCGGAATATCTTTTATCATCTCCTCTATAGTACCGGTATTATGATAAGCTGTTTCTATTTTCTGTTGTGCCATAGCTACAAGGTCGTCACTATGGTTTCTTGAAATCTGGAAAGTACTGAAATATGACTGCCTGTGCCTGTCCATATCAATAGCAAATAATTTGGCTATTCTTACCGTCACTTCTTTTCCGCAATGCAGCTGGATCAGAAATAACATCAGGTGAAAACTCGATGTTGCCCCACCACTGGTATACAGCCTGCCGTCCTGTGTAACAGTTTTTTCAGCTTCAAGCCTTACTTCAGGAAATGCACTTGAAAATGCCTTACATGCGTCAACATGGGTAGTAGCAATTTTCCCGTTTAATAATCCGGTAGCACCAAGCAAAAATGCCCCGGTACAAAAACTTGCCAACTCAGCTCCCTCCTGGTACTGTTTTCTTAACCAAAGGACAGCCCTATGGTTTTCTTTAACAGCAGATGTGATATCTTCATTGATAAAAGAGGGTATTAGTAGGAGATCCTGCGCAGGCGCCTCTTCAATTGGCACCGGTTGGTAACCAGGGAAGGAAGCGGTGTACCCCGCATCCCTTGCACGGCCATCGTAAAAAAGAGTAATTTGAAAAGGCGCATCTTGCCCTTCATCAAAATACAGGCTATTTACAGTTTCAAAAACGTCCAATATGGCTGCAACACTCAATAATCTGTACTGATTTGTTAGAAGTAGACCTAGGTTTATCATTTGGTTTTAGTTTTAATATCTAAATTCGCAAAAAAAAACAAATCATATGCTATCTCACCACGTTTTATTTTGGCTAAAATCTGATACCACAGACGATCAAAAAGCCGCATTCAGAAAAGGTCTTGAATCATTAGAGAAAATAGAAACCGTTACTCATTTCCATGTGGGAACCCCGGCACCTATCGAGAGGGCAGTAGTTGATATCACCTACACTTTTTCACTGGTATTATTTTTCAATGATCTGGCCGGACACGACGTTTACCAGGTACATGAATTGCACCAGGCTTTTTTAAGCGAATTTCGCCCATTATTCGAAAAAGTTGTGATTTACGACGCTCAATAGCTAAAAAGGAACTGCTTCTGGATCTTGAAGCAGTTCCTGTTAAACAATGGTCTCAGGAAAAAAACATCCGTCATTTGTCTTCAACTATTGAAAGAATATTACCAGACGGATCATTAAACCAGGCTATTTTTATCTCGTCGTCACTGAAGATACCACGTTCATCTGTTTCAAAACCTTCGTTTCGATAGATGATAAATTCGATACCATTCACTTTTAATGCGTCCATAGTTTCCTCCAGGTTTTGTACAGGAAAATTCAATACCGTAAAACTTGCCGGCTGATGGTCATCTTTTCCATAAATAAATACTTTACCGCCACCGGCAAGATGCAACAATAACTGATCCATCGGTGCAGAAGTTTCCAAACCAAGCACTTCACTATAAAACTGCTTACTGGAAGCGATATCTTTCACTGAAAAACTACTGAATGCCTTATTTTCTCTGAACATATGTTTGCCTATTTTCAACTTAAAATTGGGATTAACATTTCAATTCCAGCAGGCTCGAACGGGTCAATTTAAGGGGTCATGCAGGCCAGATGAACAGGATTCACATTATTTATCAGTATGTTCGCTCGTATGCTTCTTTAATAGGCTAATCACAACATATGCTCCAATCAATGCTGGAAAGAATAGCAGAAAGGAACGTTGGAGCAAAGTAAAAACAGATAAAACCGATGCAGGAACAATTTGTGCGAAAAGAACTGCTATTCCCGCTTCAGCAAAACCACTTCCTCCAGGACTAGGCGCAAAGTAAATCATAAATTGTATCAGTATCTGGATGCTGATTACCTGTAATAATTCCGTTTGCACCCCAAGGCCGAGCAGGATTACATACTGCATACAGTATTTGTTTAAATATAGTAAAGTGGTAATTAGCAAGGCCAGTGGAAAAAGAAAAGGGTGCTCTGTCAGCAGCTTTTTACAGATTTGCTGGTATTTCAAAATATTGGCATATGAACTATTTCCCCACTGGTCCGCCTTTTCTTTTTTAGAAGGCCAGGTTTTACCAATTATTGCAGCCAGTCGCAGCAGAACCTTTCCCACTGCAAGTGGCTTCCAAAATGCCAGCAGAAACGCTAACAAAAATAGGAAGAACACAGAAAAACCATATTTCAGTAAGGTAAGGACCATCCCGCTTTCCAGTTGGCTGTCCATCATGAATATGGCGGCAATTCCTGCCAGGGGCATAAACAGTAAGGTTGCACCCATATTAATCAGGCTCACGATAAACCCATCAAGTAGTTTTACTCCATGTCGGTTATATACATATAATTGAGCTGGCCCTGCACCGCTGTGAAAAGGCGTAACAGCGCCCATAAACATATTGGCTACATTTGCCTTAAAACTTACCCAATGTGATAAGCCGGGGTTGAGTTTTCGGATGAAAATGTGGTTTCTCCAACTACCCAGCATCAGGTCAACAAAAACCATTACAAAACATAAGACAATATATTTAAGCCTGATTTTGGAAAGTGCCGTAAAGGTATCACCGGTGTGGTTATAGAAAAAGATTACTGCTACTGACGCAATAGTAATCAGTCCGAACCACAAGCCTCCCTTGTAAATCATACTTTTATTAAATACCGCATCAAAAGCTTTTTCCTTGTCAGGTTCTTCGCTTGTTCCAGTTAGCATTTTTCCCTCACCTTCAACATTCGATGAAGAAGGACTATTATCTTCTTTTTTAACGGTTTCTATCGGTATAGACATGATGGATATTTTTAGTCGTGCAAGAATTAATTTAGTGCTTCTCCTTCTGAAGAACGTGCGGGTTTTTCCATCCACTTAAGCAAGGTGGGAAAAAGATCAGCAGTACGAGCAGCATGTTCTGCCCAGCCTTTCTGGTTATAAATCAACGGAACCTGGATGTGCTCTTTTGTTAAAGACCCATGCGAACCCTTATGTTCTGGATATTCCCAAAAATCCCTGAGGTCGTATCCGTTTTTTGCGCTCACCACAATATCCCCTGCCCGGCGGCTTCTGAAAAGCTGCGAAATTTGCACTAAAGCGTCGGGGTAATTGCTATTAAATGTTAATTCCAAGGCCTGACGGTGATTTGAGGGTGCAATATTCCCCAGTCCTAACGGATCAGCGGTAAGCGGTTCATAACTATACATGTCATTGTGGTTACGTATTACGGCGTCACCTTGCTGGTTTTGCACATAGAACTCTCCATCAATGTCACCACGATAAGTTACGAAATCAACCGCAGCTTCACTTAACAATGCGTCCATCCTTTCCCGACCAAAAACCTCCAGCAGTCTTGTCTGATGCAAAACGTAACTTCCTTCATGATTCAGTAGATGTATACTGCCAAAAGAATTGCCCGAAATCATCACCGCCGATTTAGGGTTACCACGCCATATTACCGGGTAACTTACAGATTTTAATCCTTGCGCCGTCATCCAGTCTCCAAGGTCAAAGTGAGTATGGCTTGGCGTTAACCCATGGTCAGACGTCAGCATAAACAACGTATTCTCCCAGCATCCCTTCTCTTCAAGTAAAGCTCTAACCTCACCTATGCTTCTGTCAGCAATCTGATATGCTTCGATTGTGCGTGGATCACTGATATGGTGATAATGCGAATCCCAGTCAACACTAGGAAAAACTGCAAAGAGAAAATCAAAGTCCTTTCCACTTTTTAACATTTCCATAATCCGCTGGTGTCCCTGCAGATCAACCGGATGATGCCTTTTTAAAAAATGTGCCCTGGTATAGAGCCATCCTTTTCCTTTTTTACCGAGGTCATATTCATCAGGAACATTTCTGGTAATCATATTATATAGATTATATGACTCACCCAATAATTCGAAAAGAGTAGCTTTTTCTGCCGGCATGTCTGTATTAAACCAGGCAGCCTCAGGCCCACAATATGACCTCATAGCCATTTTATTCCATCGTGTTCTCTTAAATTCCTGTTTGTCAAACCAGCGTATCCCTGTTATTCCCATTGTACCTGGAAAATGTCCCGTAAGAAACGGGAGATACGCCGGTCCTGTAGTTGATGGGAAGCAAGTAGTTGCGAGGCGATAGGTGCCTTCGCCAATCAGTTTTTGTAAATTTGGAAGCTTACCTTCTGAAATTAAAGCGGTTAAAATATCAGGCCTGGCCCCATCCAAAAGATAGAACAGGACGCGTTTTTTGTTTTTATTCAAAATATTACTAGTTTATGGCAGTAAGACAATCTAAATGTAAACAACCCCCACCAGATTGAAAAATTTATTTTCCGCCCAGCTCTATCGGGTAATAAACCTTCCTTGTAATTTTCGAATAATCTATATTTATAAAATCCTGATGCATATTAATAACAAAAATAGAGTTTACCATCGACCGCCCCTAGTGCAGAATAATCCGGTTATCCTTTCTCTCCATTTCGATATGAAATGTACTGCAAATCACGTTTAAAATATCGTCCAGAGATTCATTTTCAAACGTTGTATTTAGTGGCAGGTTATAGAGTTCTTTTCTGCCAATAACAATGTGGCTGTCATAGGCTTCATTAAGGACTTCGACCATCCGCCACAACGGGGTATCATCCGCAATAAATTTCTTTTCCCGGTAATAGGCATAAAGATGATCAGGTGACTTTTCTACGACCAAAGCTGGTATATTTTCTTTCACCACCACTTTTTCACCTTTTTTTATAGACACCATACTGCCTTTTCTCGCTACCTGTACTACGCCGCTTTCTACAATTACTTCAATCAACCCATTTTTGTTTTTCACATTGAATGATGTACCAACCACCCTGATAAAGGTAGTACCCAAATTAATAATAAAAGGACGCGTTTTGTCGGCAGTAACATTAAAAAATGCTTCGCCTTTAGTGAGTGAAACCTGCCGTTGTCCGCTTTTGAAGCGAGACGGATACAACAACATACTGTTTTTGTTAAGTGTAACCACTGATCCATCAGAGAGTGTGTCTGCAACTACATCTTTTTGTGTGGCAAAACTGATTTCTTTTATAACTAAGATGCTGGAATATAACCATGCAAGACCAGCAACCAAAAATAACACAGCAGCAATTTTAATCCAAAGATAAGCACTATTTACCGCACTTACTTTTTTTGGCATGTTCCTTTGCGCCCTGGCCTTTTCTTTAAACCTTCGCAAAGAGGCGGCAGTATCAATATTACCCTTAAATGCAAATGCGCAGCTCTTCTCCCAGATGATGCTAAATTGGTCAAGGCGTTGCTGATTATCTAAGTTTGCCCTGCGCCATTCGTCTATCAGGTTAATTTGTTCTATTGTTGCTTCTCCGAGCAGGTAGCTGATTAGTAAGTCGTCGTTAATTTCCATTTTTTCAGCGTTTTAGAGTTGATGATATCAGACAGAACCAAATAATAAGCGGCAGATATTCTGCCAACTGTATGCGCAATCTTTTAAGAGCTTTGCTGATTTGATTCTCTACCGTTTTTATTGAGATTCCTAGTTGTAGCGCTATCTCAGCATATTTTAATTCCTCAAACCTGCTCATCTGAAAGATCGTACGGCATTGTTCCGGAAGTTCGTTTATAGCGGCATGTAGTTGTCGCTCCAGTTCTCTGAGCTGTAATTTCCCTGACGCGGGTTCGCTATTTTCAGCTGTGTGCCTATCGGCATATGTCACATGTACCTGTTTTACTTTCTGATGCTTAAAATAATTGAGGCATTCATTGTGTACTGCTCTGAACAGGTAAGATTTTAGCGAAATACGGATCATCAGGGGTTCATTTTTCTCCAAAATCTTTAAAAAAACCTGATGTACCATTTCTTCCGCCATTACATCATCATTCACAAGGGTAAAAGCATATTGAAAAAGTGCAGGATAATGGTTAACATAAATTTGGTCGAAGCCTTGCTCATCACTGTCAAGGTCGAGCGTATACTGTGTTTTTAAATTATGGTCAGTCTGCACATCAAAATATTTATATAAATAAGCAACGGAACTAAAATAAAGACATCTCAATGAAGCCGTACCCCTATGCCGATTCTCCAAAATAGCCAAACATTAACAGTTACATATTAGGTAATAAAAACATGCTAATAAACTAAATTTATAATTTATTCATTACTGTTTTAATTATAAAAATAATAAATAAATTTGTATCACAAAGATAGACGTTATGGGCATATTTGAAGAAAAGGTAAGTGATTTAGAAAACAGCGCCGTTTCTACTTTGAAGGTAGTAAACGAAATCAGTTCGAATCTCAAAGACGGATTTGAAGCAATGCATTTTAAATTTGGCGAGATCGACCGGAGATTTGATCAAATTGACCTTAAATTTCAAGACACGGAAATCAAGATTGATTCCCTGAGCAAAACGATGGCAACTGGTTTCCATATTTTAGATATGAAAATTAACGCACTTTCCAGAACAACAGTGTTAAATTTTGAAAATGCCTCCGCAAAAAGTCAAGCATTACAAAGTGAAATAATTGCGTTGAAGAGGTCCACAATCTTAGGATTTGAAAATTTAGAAGTCAGGTTTTCAGAGCTGTATACCCGCCTCAATATTTTGGAAACAAATACCTTGGAAAGATTTGGAGCAATCGATACCAGCTTTACAGAACTGCAAAATAGTGTCATGATCAAACTGGATGAGTTAAAAATTGAGATCTCAAAACTAAATAATGTAACTGGCAACTAGGATATTTATAAAAATACTGAAGGCTTAAAAATCCTTTAAGAGCCAGGAATGGATGGCAGGAAAGGGTATCGGTTGGGCCACGAACTGAAAATGGCAAGTAATTTTTAGGGATAGGTCCGTTGGACTGAAAAATACATTCAAAAGTTATTTGGAACTGTTCTAAATAATGTGATATTTGTAGGTATATTTAATAAATCAGTATGTGTAAACCAACACTTATAGCCAGGAAAGGCAATATTGCCGTCACACAATGCATAAATTGCAAAATGGTTAACATCTGGAATAAAGCTGTTTTAATCAGCTTCACCTTTCAGCAATTCAGATCATTTGTTGAATTAACAAGAGAACTCGACTTTGACGACTACCTTGAAAGATCACCTGATGGCAAAGAGATTGTTGTACTGGCAACGCCATATCCGGACATTAGTCTCGTATTTACCAGACAAGAATGGATTAACTTCTTTTCCGCTTTAGCAGAGGCTACATATATGCAGGAAATCTATAAAATGGTTCATACTTAAAAGCAGGACCTTATTTTTTTAATGGTCCTTTACTCACCTCTTTTCCGGCTTTATAAACAGCTTCAATTGAACGGGTATTTTTGATATTACCGAAAGGATTACTTTTAAGGATAATCATGTCGGCTACTTTACCTTTTTCGATCGTTCCATAACGGTCAAAGATTTGCAGTACCTGTGCAGCGTTTTTTGTCGCAATGCCTATTGCCTGCAAAGGCGTAAGACCCGCCTGAACCATTAGTTCCATTTCAAGGTGTTCTGAAAATCCCTGTGCACGAACAGGCGTAGCACCTGAATCGGTTCCCATCGCGACCAATACACCGGCTACGTATAGTTTTTTAAGATTTCGCAACGCCGTTTCAAATGCAGCTACATTCCTGGCATAGGCAGGAGAGTTTTTTAGATCATCCTGGTATTTCTTTGAGGTGATCATTTCAAACACCCCCGGCTCCAATGACGCTTTAAAAAACGGGTCATTAATCCATTCTGGTTTACGGGCGTAAATAAAAGCAAATTCATCCAACGATAATGTTGGGATATAAGCTACTCCCTTTGTCTTCATTTCCTGGACCAGCTGATCATCCATTATACTATCACGAATACTATGACCAATGATGTTGATACCATCCGCGACCAATTTCCTTGCGTCTCCAGCATAATAGGCATGGGCCGCCACGCGTATATTATGTTTATGTGCTTCGGTAATTACCGCTTTGTATACTTCAGGATCCATTTTTTTAAACTTTCCACCAAAATCATCGACCCACATCTTAACAACCAGGGGCCGTACTTTTGCCAGACTGTCCATTTCTGAAGGTACCTGGCCTGCGTTTATTGGCCTGAATACATTATCCATTCCGAAATCTACAGGAGGCGCATTTTGCGGAACGCCAAAACCGTACCCTGCAGAATGTAAACGAGCACCGGGAAGTAAACCTTTCACCGATGAATCCCTCAGTTTACTTGTAAACAACATGGGCCTGTCGGTACCCATTACCAAAATATTCCCTACTCCATAGTCTCCATATTTCTTCAGCTGAGAAAGTATATTTGCACGGGTATAATTGGTAGATTTGGTGGCAGTGCCCTTTAGCGTCCCGACATGAACATGGCTGCTAATCAACGCAGGCATAATTGTTTTTCCAGAAACGTTAATTACATTAACACCTGTAGTATCCAAATCCTTCCCAATGGCGGAAATAGTATCTCCCTGCACCAGTAAATCAGTATGCTCAATTGGAGCACCTCCATTACCATCAATCAATGTCACATCCTTAAATAATGTTCCCCGAGCCGCATCAGCGGTTTTATCACCTTTGCAGGCACTAAGAAAAACCAGTATTAAAGAAAAGACATAAAGGGAGTTGAATGTTTGTTTCATAGAAAACCATTTAAATTGTAACAATCCCATATCTGCTATTGTTTGAGGTGGCAACCCGGTGAGTAGACTCATTCAGATGAATATGCACGATTATATGAGTATTATTGCAAAATCTACAATCTAAGCAGCTGATGCAGGAAGAAATTACAACCGATAAAAAGACAATAATTATTGAAACCGCGGAAAAGCTTTTCGCAACAAATGGTTACGATGCCACATCAATCAGGGATATCGCTAAAGCGGGCTCGTTCAACTCCTCTATGATTTCTTATTACTTTGGGTCAAAAGAAAAGCTAATGGAAGGAATTCTCATCTACCGTACCACCAGCCTCGAAAATGTATTTGGGCCGCTGCTGTCATCCGGAAGGTCGCCATTGGAGAAACTTCATATTATGAATAACTTTTACGTTGAAAAAATATTCCAGCATAAATATTTTTATCTCCTGATTTTCCAAATCCAGTCGCTTTCAGACAAATACAAACTTATTAAAACATTTTACGATGAAACCAGGTACAAGAACTTCAATATATTGGATAAAATTATCAAAGATGGACAGGCACTCCAAAATTTCAAGGAAGATATTGACACCTCGTTTTTACTTTTTGTTTTGAGTGGAACCATGAACAACGTGATGGTTAACAAAGATTATTATAGGGAAGTAAATCAAATCGGCGACATGCCTGAAGAAGATTTCAATAATTTACTTAAAGAGAGGGCTAAAAAATTCCTGACCGAGCGCATTGAAGAAATCGTAATTTTTCGGCCTTCCTCTCTTTAATTACGGGCCTAACAAGTCTTTTACAATCAATACAAAAATATTCATTGCCCTTTCCTCTTCTGTCAATTCCAATTCGTAAGCATTCAATTCCCTGCATAACTTGATCCTGTTATGTTTCCGGAACAGCTGGATATCAATATTCCCTCGATACTGGGTTTCATCGAGAACAGGCAGATTAAATACTTTCTCTATGCTGGTTATCAAAGAATCGATAGGAGAATTTACCAGCCTCGACGAGCTGTCCAGAAATAACGAATTGTGGGATATTCCTCCTGAACTTTTAATTTTATCATCATTGCTCGTTCGCCTTAATACCATGCACTTCTTTTTAAAATATTCTACCGTGCCTTTGTAATCGCTGAGTTCGTTCAGTTCGCTTAACATAAATTGTGATAGTGATGGCTCGCCTCTAAAACTTCCTAAACATAAATAACTATACAATGGTGCTTTCTTCAGCTCCTTTACAAGTGTTACTCTTGAAGAATCACCTACCCACAGTTGACTCCTATTTTTGCTGTAACGATCATTCATTTCATTAAAAATTCGCGCGACCACCGTTTCATAGATCTCCTTCATAGGAAGATTTATAATAGCTACACCAATTTTCTGCCCTGCATTATTTTTTAACTCAACGATGCCGGAAGGAATATCACGATACTTTCCTGGTAAAAGAAAAGAGATATAGCCGCCAGCAATGCGATCCTGCCTTCTCGCTCCCGACAGATACTTCTTCTTATCTGACCTTGAATTTAAGCTGGCAACTGTGCGCCCAATTATTGCAGTAATATTTTTTTCATTGATCTGATCGTCCTTTGTAACTCCAATCAGCTTACCTTCAAATATCCAAACAACCGGCCGCACGTGCCTGTCAGGGAAAAACAAATGAAGTAGCCTGTCGTCTGTCAAAGTAGGAATAGTTACTGGCCGGCCTTTGCGTACTTTTTCATTAAAATGAAGTACTTCAGTCTCATTCTGCCAGGTTACATTTATAAATTGTATGTCCTTCTTAAATTGCTCCTGCAGGTTTTCTATCCCGTCAGACTTTTCATTAACCGAGGAATGCCGTGTATCCCAAAAGTAGAGGATGATAAGCTTTGATCCACCCGCAGGAAAATTCATTTTACCGTCTTTGTAAAAATGGATGTTATTTAATACAACTTCCGGGATTTGATCGCCCGGACTTATAGGTCTATATGCAGGATGTGTTGAAGAATTTTGACCTTTCGAGTTAAAATAAAAGCAAAGCATGGCCACAGATAGGGAAAATACCGCATGTTTCATGTTAATTCTTGTTAATCAAGTATCTAAACGTAGCAGCAGACTGGTACATTTAGATGTACCAATATAGATAAATATTTGAAATTGAGGTAATAAGCTACCGCAATTTTTAAAATTTATCAAATGAACTTCATCAGATCATTTTCTGAAGTATCATAATGCCAAAAAAAGAGTATCTCGAACTACAAAAGAAATTTGGAGAAAACCTTCAAAAATTACGGAATAAAAGAAAAATGAGCCTTCGGGAAATGGCAAGTAAGTGTGACCTGGATGATAGTAGAATATCCAAGATTGAAAATGGAAAGTCAAATATTCAGTTATCCACGCTGATAGAATTAGCGAAAGTACTTCAAGTAAAGCCTTCTGAATTACTCGATAGTATTTATATTCCTGAATAATCCCCGGGTGTTACATGTTGATTTATTAGATCGCGGGAGCCTCAACATAATAATAATGGTCTTCTTCGCATGCTCTTTTTAATCCCAAACCAGAATCAGATACAATATAGGAACGGAGTACCTGCGCGAGGTGTATTGGCCTAAAATCTTCGTTGATAGCCCTTTTCGCATCCTTAAAAATTTCTGCTACATCAACACCATCTTTAAAGTATCCACTAGTAATAAAACTATTGATACACTTTTTAACTGAGGAGATGATTTGCTTTACACTCCGCATTCGCAACGGCTTTTCTGTTAGGCTGTACAACAAATCGGCCTTGCCGTTTTCTTTCAGTGCATAAGCGTTATAAATAACACGCCCACCACCGAGGTGCTTTCTGTATACTTTCATCTCCAGCCATTCTGTGGGAAAATGACAAGGGTTAAAAAGTTCTTTTACCGTACATTCAAATATCTTCGCCAACAGCGAAATGTCAATTATACTATATTCTTTGTTGTGAATAAACCCTTCAATAGTTGCTACGCGATTGCCGGGTAGACCTAATAAAAAAGATAGTTCCTTCTGCGAATATCCTTTTGAAATCCTCATGACCTGTATATTGTATATAAAGTTTACCACTTCATGATGCCACCTGAGTGTCCTTCCGTTATTAGTGTCCACGTTTTTTCGCATTAATTATAATCTACATGACTTCGCTGGAATCTATATTTCCAACATTGTGTGTGCAGAATTCAGATTTAAACTACCAGATCTATTTATTCTGGCATTGACAGGTCACCCTTTTCAATGCCATAAATCAAAGATAGAAAGCCGGTTTCAATAAACAAAATAACAGACACATTTATGAAATATATACTACTTACATGAAATACATCTTTTTGATGATAGGCAGGACTTTTGAAATAGCAACAAAACTAGCTCAGCTTCGTCGTTTTTTCATTTAGGCCATGCAGGCTGGAATCTGGCAGGAAATATTTTGGCGACAGACCAAAATAATCTGATATCGCATTAATATGCTTGAGGTTATATTTTGCCGGATTCCGTAGATTCTCTACGTTACCCACAAATGATGTACTGGTATTGATAATATTGGCAAGGTCTTCCTGCCGCATTTTTTTACTTCTCCGTAGTTTTCTAATCACGTCAATAACGTGTTGTTCAATTGGTTCAATTCTTATTACAGGTTCCATGAGTATATTAATTAATGAGTTGTCCACTAATCATTCAATAGTATAACTATTATAACAAAATCACACGAGCTAAATAAATATAATTAAATACGCAAAAAATGCATCATTTATACTAATCTAGTTAATGCTTTAAAAATAAAAAAAATCTGAATGAAATTTAGCGGACATTTGTCCCATATAGAGTCGCTTACTCTTTCTCGTCGTTAGCAGATAATAGCGACAAATCAAATAGTTGCTGAAGCGATATTCCAAATACCCCGACAAGTTTTTGTAATGTAGATAACCGTACGTCAACCTCACCCTTTTCAATCTTCATCAATTGGTGATGTTCCATGAAAGCATTTAGGGCACACTTTCTAATGCTAAGGCCCTTTTCTGTTCGTAACCTGGTGATCTGTTTACCAAGCAAAATTTTGAGGGGATCAGGCACACCGTTTTTCATACTGAAAGATCAGACTTGTTACAAAAACTATTGGTACATTATTTTGAACCATCTATGAATTAAATTCTCTTTGGTTTTCTGCTTTAAAGAAACCACGGGCAAAGAGTAGGTCGAGGCAGCTGCATTGCATAATGGATTAAAAAAACATTATGCAATGCAGCATAATCTTAGTTGTCCGCGCTAATTGTCTTTTTGTTTGTTGTAAATATTGTATACATCACCAAAACTGAAAATAATACTATAATTAAATAGCTGTAATTTAGGTTACGCCCATCCCTTGCCGGAACAAAATAGATAATGCCGTAGCTGAGAAAAGATACAATTACATAATTTATACCGCCGGTGAGTCCGCCGGCAATACCTGCATTTTTTGGAAATTTACTCAAACAGTAAGTAAAGTAATTATTAAAGGTGAAGCCCGCACCTACATGTATGATAAACGCAAAGAAAATCAGGGAATAAAGATTATCTATAAAATTGAGGCTGACCATCATGGCTATAACAAACAAGAGCTGAAGACCAAGGTTAACCACCAGTCTGCTGAAAAAAGGACGATTGATAGTAGCCTTACCAATAAAACCACCAACCATCCATGCAAAGCCAAGTACAAGCGAACTGTACCCTGCTATAACAGGTGATAGACCCAAATGATGTTCAATAATAAACGGCCCTGTCATATTGTAGATCATGATCATGCAATAAGCAAGGCCCAACATCACTATGCCCAGCGTAAAACTGGTAGTCTTTATCATATCAGCATAAATTCCAGTAATGGACTTAAGGTTAAATGCCGAGGGATGTTTTAAAGTTTCCCCACTAAAGATAAACTCAAGAAGCGCAAGTACAATAGCCAGCCCGGCAAGGAAATAGAAACTTGACTCCCAACCAAATATTGTTTGAAGGTAACCACCAATAAAGGGTGCTACTATTGGACCTGTTGACCAGATAATTGAAAAAAGGCTGAGATAATGTTTCAACTTAGAACCTGTGAACAGGTCTACAAAATATGCACGTTTCGCTACAACGATAGATCCAACGGTGAAGCCATGGATAATACGCATAAGATAAATCAGGTAAATATTATGAGTTAAAGCAATAATAATACTCGAAACGGCAAAAATCAACAGGCAAACCAAACTGATCTTATATCTGCCAAAACTATCCAGCACGCTACCGATAAAAAGTTGTGAAATGCCATAGCTGATGAGAAAAAACGTCAGCGTAAGCTGAACCTGGATGTCACTTACCTGCATTGCTGCAGACATATTAGGTAGTGAAGGTATATAAATATCTGTGGCAAAGCCTGATAATGGCAGGAGCGCAAACGCTAGCATCGTCGAAATTCCCTGATGCTGCTGCTTTATCGGTTTAGTACTGGCTAACTTGATCATGAATAAATACCCATAGATTAGAATATGGAGGCGCAAAGGTAGCCGAATTGTTTTAAAACGATGGTTGCCCGCTACTTTCAACCGTATTTTGACAAATGGTCAGTATCATAATTATAATAATCAAGTATAATTCATGTTATTTTATTAATAGATGTGCCGGATATAACTTTGTAGCGTCAATGAGAGAATGCATAAAAATTCATATCAGACGAATGTTTAAAACTAAGATATACACCAATGAAGAAAATATTTGTAATTAACGGCGGACAAACCTTTGGTCATTCAGGGGGCAGATTTAACCGGTCAATAACCGACACCACCATAGATTTTTTTACCAATCATCCTGATTTTGAAATCCGCTCGACGGATATCAATACAGATTACGATCCAAAACAAGAAGTAGAAAATTATAAATGGGCCGATGTAGTAATTTATCATACACCCGTATGGTGGTTCCAGTTGCCCCACGGCATGAAAAAATATATCGATGTTGTATTCACCGAAGGGCATCAGAACGGAATTTACAACAGTGACGGACGCAACAGGAGCAACCCAAAAATCAATTATGGAACAGGGGGATTGTTACAGGGTAAACATTATATGCTTACCACATCCTGGAACGCACCAGAAGAAGCATTTACACTACCAGGCGAATTTTTTAATGAAACCAGCGTGGACAACGGTGCGATGTTCGGCTTTCACCGAATGAATGCTTTTACCGGTATGAAACCTTTGGAAGGAATGCATTTTCATGATGTAGAAAAAAATGCCGATGTTGTAAAAGATTTAAAACGTTACCAGGAACACCTTAATAAAATATTTATCCTTAATCAGACAGCAGATGAAAGTTTACTTGACAGCTATTTTAAAATCTAAACCAGGAAGTGTAGAAGCACTTAAACCCTTATTATTTAATCTGGTTGCACAATCGACTCAAGAGGAAGCGTGCCTGCAATATGAACTGTACCAATCTGCCGAAGATGAAAACACGTTTATATTTCACGAAACCTGGTCTGACCAGGCTGGTCTTGACGTGCACAATAGCGGTGAAGGTATCAACACCTTTGTAACCGCAGCAGGCCCCATATTAGACGGGCCGATCATTATTTACAAGACCAACAAAATATCCGAATAACATCTTCCCGTATTTATCAGCATTACGAGGAAAGGTGTTAATTAACTAACGAAGGTGCTGGGCGGCCGGCAGTCGTCCAACACCTATATTACTATTTCAGCAACGCAAATGCCTGTAAATCTCCTTTTTCCAGGTCTCATCGTCAAAATCATCTGCCGACTTTCCATAACCTTTTTTTTCCAATGCGTTCATATTCCATTCCTGTTCAAAATGACTCGATACGCAAAACATATATACATTACTGAGCAGAGCAGGGTAAATAGTTCCATTACCGCCATGGCAGATCATGAGGCTTGCCTTGTGTAACAGCTTAGGCAGATTGACAAAATTCCGGGAAATAATATGGGGCGCAGATAAAACCTGATGGACGTCACCCGCAGTAATAATAGTATACCGCGCATAATAAGGGTCGTTGAGAAACTTTAACTTTTCCCAGTCGCCCGTACTTCCCATACTTACACAAATCATTGTTGTGCCTGCGGCAATTTCATCCAGCCATAACATACTATCTCCACCAAAGTTGTAAACCAACGGACCCGCATAGGCGTAGTTAGCCGGTAACCGGCGTTGTGGGAACAATTCTGGCAGGTCGCATATTAAATTTGAGTCCCCCTCCATCTCTGCAATATAATCCTGCTGTACACCAAGCGCATATTTTTTTCTTAGCTTTTTAAACGGCGCGTGTATCAGTCTGAAAGTGATTTTCTCCGCAATATCAGTAATACTATCAGCAAGTATCTCTGGCAAAACCTGCAAATATTTTCGCGCACGGTGCGCCCTTGGAACTTTTCTGGTATAGGCATAATACCTTGACATATATCCGTTCATCAGGCAGAGATATTTTGTATTGGTAAATTCTGCTGCCATCTTCAGGCTCGGGGCCATATCTCCAATGACAATATCGGCTTTTAATGCATGAATAACGGCAACCTGAGAAAGAAAAATATCTTCCAGGCGCTGCTCATTCAGCCATGAAAAATCAAATCTGGCTGCGCAGTCCATTACGTGCGAAGAATCAAACTGGTCACAGTTAAAAGTCTGATAACCATTTTTTCTCACAAAACCATCGTATACCGATGAACTCAAAAAAAGAATATTATATTCATTTTTATCGTAAGAGTCCGCCAATACCAGACACCTCAAATAATGAGACAATAAGTTGAAGGGAAAAATCAGAATCGTTTTCACCCTGCCATAACCGTTCAGGCGCTGCTTTGTTCTTGCAGAAAATCAATAATGGCGTTATTGCGTACTTTGGTCATAATTTAACAGCCACCTGACCCCAAATTTATCCGTCAACATTCCAAAAAGCGCACCCCAAAACTCTTTTTTAACCGGACTGAGTTGTGTGCCATCCTGTGAAAGTTTTTCAAAAAAAGTATAAATTTCGTCCTCACTGCTGCAGTTCAGCGAAAGTGCGGTCGCATTGCCGCGCACCAGTTCAGTACCGGCCATCATCATATCAGACGCCATTAGTAACAAATTCCCTTTATGTAATTCCGCGTGCATAATTGCCCCAGGTTTTGCCCCAGTGCACTGGCTTTCCATTCCCGATCCATCTATAGGATTTAAGGTAAGTTCGCCCCCCAGGCATTCCTTGTAAAAGTTCATGGCTTCCGCGCAATTCCCATCAAAGGTCAGGTAAACGTTAATCTGTGTCATGTTGAAAAGATTTAGTGATTATATAAGGTTTATTGTAAAGAACTGATCGAAGATAAGAGTGATGGTCCACTAATAATGTTGCGGCACCAGTCAAGTTTAGGGGGTGTTTGGGACAATTATGTGTGTAACAATTCCACTTATTTTATTCATTTGGTCCTATTGTCAGGACAGAACAGGTTGCGCAATTAAAGAATGATCTCAATCTTGCATTTATCCACACAGATACAATTCTAACCAAATCAGCCCTTTTTATCATGAGAATTACAAGAAAGTCTTTTATATTGATACTCTCTTTTTTTACCCTCTCGTCATTTGCACAAGTGAGTATACCGGCCCGGATTACCTATAATTTTAATCCCGGCTGGAAACTAGCCGTTACTGATGTTGCAGGTGCAGAGGATACCGGGTTTGATGACAGTGCCTGGAAAAATATTACTCTACCTCATGCCTGGAACGAAGACGAAGCATTCAAAGTATCGATAGAAGACCTCTCTACAGGAATCAGCTGGTACAGGAAGCATTTCAGGGTACCAGCTTCAGGACCAAATAAAAAGATCTTTCTGGAATTTGAAGGAATCCGCCAGGCCGGGGAGTTTTACCTCAACGGAAAGTTCATTGGCAGGCACGAAAATGGCATCACAGCATTTGCGTTTGATATCAGCAAATTACTTAGTGACAGGGACAATATACTGGCTGTGAGAATTGATAATTCATGGACTTACAAAGAGAAGTCAACAAATTCAGGTTATCAGTGGAATGATAAAAACTTTAACGCCAACTATGGTGGCATCTCCAAAAATGTGAAACTGCATGTAATGGGAAATACCTACCAGACCCTCCCATTATATACCACTTTAAAAACTACAGGAACATATATTTATGGCAAAAATTTTGATATTTCAAATAAATCTGCAACTATAACTGCTGCCTCTGAAGTTAAAAACGAAGACCTCAATCCAAAAGACATACTATTCGAGGTAGAAATAAGGGATGCCGATAACAAGCTGGTAAAAACATTTAGAAATACTCCACAGCAAATACTCCCGGGCGAGACAAAGATTTTCAGTACAGAATCACGTGTGGAACAACTTAATTTCTGGAGCTGGGGATACGGATATCTCTATTCAGTAACCACAAAATTAATATCCGGAGGCAAAACTATCGATGCAGTAACCACAAAAACCGGCTTTAGAAAGGCAGAGTTCAAACACGGGATGGTTTACCTCAACGACAGGGTACTAATGATGAAAGGTTATGCTCAGCGCACCAGCAACGAATGGCCTGCAGTTGGCCTTTCAGTACCAGCCTGGTTAAGCGATTACAGTAACCAACTGATGGTAGAGAGCAATGCCAATTTGGTAAGATGGATGCACATTACGCCATGGAAACAAGATATTGAATCTTGCGACCGTTCGGGTCTTATCCAGGCTATGCCAGCTGGTGATGCAGAAAAAGATGTAGTAGGCATCCGCTGGACGCAGCGTAAAGAGGTGATGCGGGATGCGATCATTTATAACAGGAACAGCCCAAGTATCCTGTTTTACGAATGCGGTAACGAGTCTATCAGCGCAGCGCACATGCAGGAAATGAAAGATATTCGTAATCAATACGATCCATATGGCTTCAGGGCTATAGGGTCAAGAGAGATGCTGGATATCAAAGAAGCTGAATATGGGGGCGAAATGTTATACATTAATAAGAGTGCAGACAAACCTTTGTGGTCAATGGAATACTCCAGGGACGAGGCCCTTAGAAAATACTGGGACGAGTTTAGTCCACCGTTTCATAAAAATGGTGCGGGTCCGCTGTACAAAGGTGCTGATGCCAGCGACTATAACCGTAACCAGGATTCGCAGGCCATTGAAGACGTGATGAGGTGGAATGAATATTACATTGAGCGGCCAGGAACTGGCACCAGGGTAAGTTCTGGAGGGGTAAACATCATTTTCTCAGATTCAAATACACATCACAGGGGAGAAGAAAGCTATCGCCGCAGCGGGGAAGTCGATGCCATGCGCATTCCAAAAGACAGTTATTATGCTCATCAGGTGATGTGGGACGGCTGGGTGGAGCCCAAGAAAAATGGCATCCACCTCATTGGTCATTGGAACTACAAAGAGGGAACCGTAAAAGACATCACCGTAATTGCCGCGGCAGATAAGGTTGAACTTGTACTCAATCACAAATCACTGGGATTTGGGCAACGCAGCCACACCTTTTTATTTACCTTTAAGGATATCATCTGGAGACCGGGTACGTTACAAGCTATTTCTTATACTAAAGAGGGAAAAAAGATCGCCGTCACACAATTGAAGACAGCAGCAGAGCCTGTGGCCTTACGCTTAACTGCCATAAAAAACCCCGCTGGCTTTAAGGCTGATGGCACAGATCTTATGCTGGTACAGGTAGAAGCTATCGATAAAAACGGCGGCCGCTGCCCTACCGCCCTGAACCTTGTTAAATTTGACTTGACTGGTCCGGCAGAGTGGCGTGGTGGAATTGCACAAGGAAAGGATAACTATATATTATCAAAAGAACTTCCTGTAGAAGGCGGGGTAAACAGAGTTTTAATCAGATCATCTACCATCGCGGGAACAATCGGACTAAAGGCCAGTGCTGATGGTTTGCAGGCTGCCAGTATCTCATTTACATCACTCCCCGTACAGGTTACCGATGGACTTTCAACAGAATTTCCCGCCGATGGGTTAAAGTCTTACCTAAAGAGAGGGCCCACTCCTGCCGGCCAATCCTACATGGCAAGTCGCAAATCGGTTAAAATCATCAAGGCAGAAGCTGGAGCAAACAACGACAAAGCCAATCTCAGCTATGACGATAACGAACTGAGTGATTGGGTAAACGATGGAAATATTGCTACAGCCTGGATTAAATATCATTTTGATAAAGCAAGCACCATCAGCCAGGTTTCGTTAAAGATCAATGGTTTCAGGACCAAAACCTACCCGATACGCATCCTCGTTGATGAGAAAGAAGTGTACCGGGGTAACACAAAAACCGGACTTGGATATTTTACAGCCACCTGTAAAGCTGTAAAAGGTAAAACACTCACCATACAGTTGACTGACGTCAGCAACGAAAAAAATAATCCACGCATTGGTGTTGAAATGAATGGTAAAAACCTGGATGATGGCGTTAATCACAACAACATCAACAGCAAAGGAACATTGGCTATAATTGAAGCAGAAATTTATGAAAACCTTTAACTAAACATGAACAGGGTCAGGATCAATTTGAGGCACAGCCTCGTCGGTTATTGGCTTTTTATGCCAGTAAGAAGCCAGAATTGATCCTGTAACATTCATCAGCGGGCCAAAAACCGCAGGTGCCAGACCAACGGTAGCCATTTTACCCATTTCTTTTGCAAGTCCCGATGCCAGTCCCCCGTTTTGCATTCCTACCTCTATCGCCATGGTCCTGCAATCGCGTTCTTTCATTTTGAATAACCTGCCCGACCAGTATCCCAATGTATAACCCAAAAGGTTATGTATCAACACGAGCAGTATCAGTTTAAAGCCTATATCGAGCAAACTATCGTGTCCCGCTGCTGTAATAATCACAATAATAAATGCAATGCCAGACATAGATATCAAAGGCATAACCGTCTCCAGCCATTTATCCTTGCCCCTAAGCAATTTATTAAAAATCAGACCGGCGGCGATAGGAATAATTACCATCTTAGTGATATCGAGCATCATACTGCCAACATTAATCTGGATAAATGCACCTGCCAGCATTTTCATTAATACAGGAGTTAGCAAAGGCGCCAGCAAGGTAGACACAGCCGTAATAGTTATTGAAAGTGCCAGATTAGCTTTTGCCAGATAGGAAATAACATTAGAGGCCATCCCGTTGGGAGAACAGCCAATGAGAATAATACCTGCAGCAATTTCGGGCGGGAAGCCACTTAAATTGGCCAGTGTAAACCCCAGCAATGGCATAATCAGGAAATGGCTGAACACACCTATAAAAACTCCTTTGGGCATCTTTATTACCCCAACAAAGTCCTTTACACTCATTGAGGTGCCCATACCAAACATAATCAGTTGTATTAAAGGAGTAATTAATACCGCGAATTTGAATCCGTTAAACTCAATAAAGTGAGTGGGATAATACAAGGCAGTGGTTACCGCGGCAAAGATCACCGTAGTGTAAGCAAACCCTTTGAATGTTTCAAAGCCCCTAAAACCAACGGCAAGTAAAATGAAAAATGCAATTATTACCGGTCCCGCTTGAGCAAGACCGGCAGTAAATACAATGATAAGTGTTATAATAAGACATAAAGCGGCTAAACCCACGGCCAGCTTGTAGATGTTAAATTTGTTCACAGTTATATTTGGTTAGATATATTAAACAGCCTTTAGTAATACTTGCTTGATACAGTTAGCTACCAGATCAACTTCCTCAGGTCGCAACAATACCACGCCTACATCCAGCATTGCTTTGTTTCCATTGACAACAATACTCGGCGTTCCCGCTTTTAAGGCAGCTTTTACATCCTCACCATTGAGCTTGATTTTATTCTGGTCCCAGGTAACAGCAATGCCCGGAAATGCATTTGCCGGTCCCGGTGCAATTACTGTTTTTGCTTTCACCGATGGAACCGTTTCAAATATGGCCGACATCTGTGCAGCGCGGTCAAGCCAACCCTGCCATTCTTTTTTATGGTCTCTTTCCAGATAAGATTTCAAGGCCGCATACATGCCAAACATCTCTTCCTTATTTACTTTCATTGGCCTGCCAATAGGTGCCTCGTTTGGACTATGGTTCAATTTGGCTGCTTCAATAAGATCTTTACGGCCAAACAGAATTCCAGCACTTTGAGGGCCCCTCATCATCTTTCCGCCTGAAAAAGTTACCAGGTCGAAGCCCATTTTCTGAAACCTGAAGAGGTTTTCTACAGGTGGTACATCTGCCGCTGCATCAATAAACGAAGGAACTTTATGTTTTTTGGCCAGTGCAATAAAAGTTTCATGGCTGATTGGATTTTTCCCCGGGTCACCTGCGTTGAAGAAAAGCGCCATTACCGTATTTTTGTTAAAGGCCTTGTCCATTTCCTCCGCACCCTCTACCTCAATCAGTTTTGCACCGGTAGTGGTAATAGCCTGGTCAAACAGGTACCTGTGTGACTTCTGAATAATTACTTCTTTACGTTCGCCGGGAAGATTGGGTATCATTTTAATCTTTTCAGCGTCTGTGCCAGTGATACACGCCGCCGTGCCAAGTAACATTGCACAAGCAGCCCCAGAGGTTACCATCGCACCTTCGGTATGAAGCATTTCTGCAATCTTTGCCCCAACTTTATCCTGTAGCTCATACATATTTGCAAAATGATGGCTCGTAGAATTGATGGCCTCCAATACCTCAGGTAACATCAACGAACCCGACAGAAATGTCATCGTTGCTGCAGCATTGATCACTGGAGTGACACCCAGCTCTTTAAAAAAATCACGTGCCGGCGCTGAGGTTTTTTCTGCTGCGAACGCAGAAAGCCCACTTCCAATTAAACCACCCGCCAACGGCAGTGCTGCTAAACTTTTAACAAGTTCTCTTCTTTTCATATTACAATTACTAAAAAAATGGACAAATATCACTACAGCACATACACAAATAAGTTGAAACCTAATTATTGATTCAAATTTGAAGCTGATTCACGATAAAGACACCTAATTCGACCGAACAGACTAATTAAATTTACACAAAACCAAAATAAAACACAACAGACCACCTAAAGTGCAGAAATTGACTAAAAGAGAAAGCGGTTAACAGAATATTATTACAGATACTGCAAACCAGGTTATTACAGCATCCCCATCTGACAATTCCGCAGATAGCTAAAAAGTTAACAAATTCATTTATACATCACAAAACAAAATTTTAGAAATAAAATTATTTGTTTAACAAACAATGATTTACCATTACTACATAAAAAAATAGATAAAACGATAAACCAAATCATAGATTATTACGTAATACATACAATAATAACTAAACTCTATGAAACTTTTCAGGAATAGGCACCTCGTAAAGGTGCGCATGATCCCTATGCATGCCATATCCTCCGACTACTTTAATAAGGTGCGGGAGTCTAACTCTGATGAAACGAGCCGATCAATGAAACAGGGCTTCGAAGATGGATACTATAAATGTCTCCGTGACCTTGGTATTAGTGAAAAGGACCACCCAAGGGGACGCCGTGGTGCTTAAAGATACGAGTAACCCATTGATTGATCGTCGAAATCAAGTTGCGTAAATACCTCATTAAGCGAAACCGAATTTACACTTAAACTGGTAAACTGAAGGTTTCCAAAAATACTGGCAAATGCGGTATCTACTGCATCCACTCCGGTCGCTATTTTAACCAACCCATTCAGCGGGGCTAGCTTTGTTGCGTCAACCACCACCCAGTGCCCTCCCAGGTAAACCTCAAAACAAGCATGAAAATCAGGCGGATTAAGCTGGTAGGCATAACCCGTAAAATACCTGGCCGGGATAGTCAATGCCCTGCACAATGCAATTCCGAGATGCGCAAAATCCCTGCACACCCCTACCTGTTCAGTAATTGTATCATAAGCAGAAGTTTGTGCATTAGTATATCCCCCGTAAGCTACATTGGTATAAATCCATTCGCGTATAGCCATCACCTTATGATAAGCTTGTTCAATACCTCCAAACTGGTTATATGCAAACCTGTACAATCTATCCGACTGACAATAGCGGCTGGGGTTTAGGTAAGACAATGCAGAAGCTGGCATCAGACTGATGGGCACATCGTCAAGTTGTTGTGCAGGGATCATTCTCAATTCATTTTCCACGGTTGCTTTGTAATCAATTTTTACCTCACCCGCGTCAGGGATTTCGATGATCATGAACCTCTTTTCTCCGGTGATAGCATTCAGTTCCTTCATTTTCAAGTCTGGATCTGTAATAAAGCTTTCCTCAATTACCCGTTGAGTGGCAGACCTGAACGGCTGTAAATTTAAAATCAATGTAGAAGGTGAAATGGCATGGTATACTACCTTCGCGGATACTTCAAATTTCATAGTTCTTCTTCATTAGCTATATTTATTTTTTTAAAGGCTGCATCCATCCAATCATCAGGAATTCGGTTTAGCGCTGTTTTTAGTTCTTCTGCCCATTGTTCTGAAATGTTTTCCAGGTCTTTTTTGGTAAAACGGTGTTCAGTCATTTCAAAGCTATTGTTCTTATATAATACTACATCAATAGGAAAATCAACATCGTTTGCGCTTACCCTGGTAGAATCAAATGAAAGGAAACCAGATTTGAGTGCCAGGTGCATGCTGGAGTCGTTGGTAAGTGTCCTGTTTAAAATAGCCTTTCCATGACCAGAATTTCCAACAATTACAAACGGGGCACCTTGCCCCAATTCAACCCAATTACCTTCGGGGTACAGCAAAAAAAGTTTATGTTCTTCATCATCCTTCAGCTGCCCGCCAATAATAGTATTCAGATTAAACCTGAAACCCGCTGCCTCCAATGATTCCCGGTCTTCTCTGGCTACTCTTTTTACCTGCTCACCAAAATCATTCACTGCTTTGTACAGCTTGTTATGCTCTATTCCTTCATCTATCCGCTCTTTAAAATACAGCACAGCTTTATCCCTCACAGACCTCAGCCCACTGGTCATGATAAAAAGTGAGTACTTATCCTTTTGATATAGATATATTTTCTTTTTCTGTGTAGTATCTGTCCCGGAAGTCACCCTCGTGTCTGCAATTGCGACTAATCCCTCCTTTACTTTTATTCCTAAACAATATGTCATAGTATGCTGTTCGATTAAATATAGGGCTAAATATATCTATCAGCCCGAAAAAACTTTGATTTTATTTATACAATGTGTTTATAACGGCGATTTCGCCGGAAAACTTATCCATAATAGACAAATATTCCAATTTTTTCATCACATAAACATCAAAAAGTCATAATTATCATTATATTTCAATAGACATTATACTATCCGCCTAAAATGATTAAAAATAAACACACAGAATCATATAACATGCCCAGTAATACCTGGGACGAAATGTTTGATCAGTCGAAACAGGTCAGAGATGAATATAAGATTGTAATGGATTACCTCGACCTTGAATCTACAGATGAACTGAACAAGAAAGAAGAACTCTCCAAGGTCCTATTCATGAGCCAGGGAATAACATTTACTGTATATAATAGCGGAGAGGGCATAGAAAAAATATTCCCTTTTGATATTATCCCCCGCATTATTAGGTCTGAGGAATGGGAATTCATTGAAAAGGGGATCAAACAGCGGGTTACCGCACTCAACCTTTTCCTCAAAGATGTGTATAGTGATCAGTTTATCATAAAAGACGGGATAGTTCCTATTGATATCATTTACTCCTGCCCGCATTTTCTGAGGGAGATGTGCAATGTAAAAGTACCACACGATATTTATATTCATATCGCAGGAATAGATCTTATCAGGGATAATGATGGTACGTATTATATATTGGAAGATAATGTACGCACGCCTTCGGGGGTAAGTTATATGCTCGAGAACAGGGAAATCACGAAACGTCTTTTCCCCGACCTGCTGCCCCAGTGCAAAGTACGGAGCGTAACTGAATACCCTAACGTATTATATAATACGCTAAGAGAACTCGCGCCACGGCAAATTGATAACCCAACTATCGTTTTACTCAGCCCCGGAAGCTTCAATTCTGCCTATTTTGAACATACCACGCTGGCCCGTCTGATGGGAATTGAGCTGGTAGAAGGGCCAGATTTAATTGTGGAGGACCATAAGGTTTACATGAAAACTACTGCAGGACTACAACAGGTGGATGTGATTTACCGCAGGGTAGACGACGAATATCTTGATCCCCTGGTCTTCAATGCAAACAGTTTGCTGGGTGTGGCTGGATTAATGAATGCCTACAGAAAAGGAAACGTAACAATTGTAAACGCAGTAGGCAATGGTGTAGCAGATGATAAAGCAGTTTATGTATATGTGCCTGATATGATCAGATATTATCTCAATGAAGAGCCACTGCTTAAAAATGTCCCCACTTACCAGCTTGGAAACAAGGAAGAAAGAGCCCATGTATTTGAGAACATTACCAATATGGTAGTCAAACAAACCAATGGTAGCGGGGGATACGGAATGTTGATGGGCCATGCTTCCAGTCCCGAAGAAATTGAGGCCTATAAACTTGAAATCATGAAAGATCCGCGGCAATTTATAGCCCAGCCTACAATCAGCCTCTCTTCCGCCCCCTGTTATATGCACGGCGTACTCCAGCCAAGGAGGGTCGATTTCAGGCCATTTGCAGTTTGTGGCCCCAGCGGGATTACCATCATACCAGGCGGACTTACACGTGTAGCACTTAAAGAGGGATCGTTGGTAGTAAACAGTTCGCAAGGCGGCGGCAGCAAAGACACTTGGGTACTTTCTTAAATTTTTAATGATACAAAATATATGTTAAGCAGAGTTGCAGAAAGTTTATATTGGATAAGCCGTTATGTAGAAAGAACGGATGGTATGCTGCGCATGCTTAAAATAAATTATGCAGCATCGCAGGATGCAGTTGCTGATTTTTCATGGAGCCCGGTGATACGCATATTTTGCGGCCCTGATCCTGATGGTGTTGATGGCATAGAATTTAACAGCCGCGCAATACTACAATTCATGGTAACGGATAAAAATAATCCCAATTCCATTATCAATATCATTACTCAGGTACGTGAAAATGCCAGAAGTGTGCAGGATCACATCACTAAGGATGTTTGGCAATGCCTCAATGAATATTACCATACAGTAAAAGATCCCAGGCTAAAAGTAATGCTCAAAAAAGATGACCCTATTTCTGTATTAGATATCCTGATCAAACAGGGAACGCTCTTTTACGGCACCACAGAAGTTACTATGCCCAGAAACGAGTGCAGTAGCTTTATGCGGATAGGCAAATACCTGGAACGCAGTATACAGTCGGTAAATATCCTCGACATCAAGTTCGGCTCTGTTGACCATAATCCCGATTTGCTCACCAATGCAAGCTACTGGAAACACCTGCTGCTGTCAATCGGTGGGTATGAGCTCTATCTAAAAACCTACCGTCAGGGTTTCGAAGCCGAAAACGTACTGGCCCAGGTGGTCCTCAACAATGAGTTTCCACGATCGGTGATTTATTCCATGAACCAGCTGAACAAATATTTCGACCGCCTGAAAATAGACGGACATATCAACCCGGGCGATCTCGCTTTTCTAATCGGAAGACTCCAGAGTAAAGTAAAGTACAGTTCTATCAAAGGCCTGAAACAAGGCGACCTGCACCTGTTCCTCGCAGAGATAAAATCAGAATTGTACGGTATTGGTAATGCATTTAATCAAACTTGTTTTTCATTGTCTTAAATTTCGTAAAAATGCCAGAATTCAATATCAAGCATATCACAAAGTACACTTACGAATCCCTGGTAAAGGATAGTGTAAACCATATTATATTATATCCCAAAGAGGATGAGTACCAGAAAGTATTAAAACACGACCTAAAGATATCAGGCAAACCCAGGGTAGATACTTTTGTAGACTATTACGGCAACAAAGTTGGCTTTTTTACCTACAGTGAACGCCATCGGGAACTGGAGATTTATTCCGAACTGACAGTATCAACAACTGCAAAGGAAGCACCTGAAGAAACCATGTTCGGCGAAATGGAATGGGACGAAATCCAGGTGCTCCGTCACCAGGTACCTTACATTGATTACCTCAAATGGGAAGCCTTCAATGGCTTGCAGGAACTAAAGGAAATTACCAGAACCTATATCCGGGAAACGGATACGCCCTACCAAACGGCATTAAGCTATTGCAGATTTGTATATGAAAGGTTCAATTACATTCAAGGGGTAACTACTGTTCAAACCAAACTGGATGAAATCTGGCAGTTGCAGGCCGGCGTTTGTCAGGATTTTGCACATATACTTTCGCAGATGTTAAGGATGTCCAACATCCCAGCTAAGTATGTTAGCGGATATATCTGTCCAAATAAAGACGGTATGCGCGGTGAGGGCGCAACTCACGCCTGGGTAGAAGCTTACATTCCTTCGTACGGGTGGTTAGGCCTCGACCCTACCAACAACTGTATTGCCAACGAAACTTATGTTGTATTGGCGTATGGAAGAAGTTTTAACGATTGCTCGCCTGTAAAAGGCGTATATAAAGGTCCTTCAAGTCATAAACTTACCGTCCAGGTGATTGTAAGTTATGATGATGGTGTTACCGAAGTGCTTGATCCGGTTGAAGAACTTGATTCCGAACCAGTGATTACGCTTTCTCAAGGTAATAGCTACAGACGTAACCTGGAGTTGATGCAGCAAATTCAGCAGCAGCAATAATAACAATAAAAAGAAAAGAGCAGGAGATTCAAACACAAAAGTAACAGCAGAATCTACAACACTGAACTGAGGTTCCCTTAAAAAAAGCAGTCCTGGCCTGTTATGACAGACCAGGACTGAAACGCCTTAACTGTTTAGTAGTTTTTCCGGAGCGTATCGGTTTTAGTGGTATCGGATTTAGTTGTATGCTTTTTCTGCATCTTTGATTTCGGCTTCATTTTCTTTTTTTGCTCCTTTTTTGTAGTGTCCTGCTGAGGTGGCATTCCTGCAAACGTGCTCAGGGAAAAGGCTGCGAGTAGCAGCATAACAAATAACTTTTTCATAGCTGATTATTTTTAGTACAACTTCCCTATTAACAACCCTTTATAAAGATGGTTTTACAAAAATTCACTGAATTTTCCAGCGTAAAACCAACTGTAGCAGGGCTGTACTATTGTCTTATTTTTTTACTTTGGCCAGAAATCATTTTATGTATTCTGCCCGAATTTTGTTGACGGGGCCAACTCACAAGCGAAATTTTCTCTGAAAAAATCTTTGCAGGCGTAATTGGGTAAAAAGAACAGAAATAAATGTAATTTTTTAATTACATTGCTACTTAACCCTCAAAAAACAGCTTATGCTTAAAGGCTTACTCAAATTAACTGTCATTTTTTTGCTTTTAACTTCATCCGGGCATTTATTCGCCCAGGTTTTAAAAGGAAAAGTTACTGATTCTACAGGATCAGTGGTTCCAGGCGCTACTTTACAGGTTATAGGCCTCAAAATCGGGACATCTGCTAATGCCAATGGCATGTACGCCATCAATTTCCCTAAAGCAGGCACCTATAAGGTTCGTGTTTCTTACACAGGCTATCAAACCTCAGAAGCAGATGTGCAAATTGAAAATGCAACCAAAACCATGGATTTCACGCTGCTGGATGCTAAAATGACACTCGACAATGTTGTTGTTATCGGTTCCCGTTCTTCGGTACCGAGAACAAATATTGAAAGTGTTGTACCGGTAGATTTGATTAGCAGCAAGGACGTTAAAGCCTTTGCACAGGTAGACCTTACTCAGATTTTAAATTACGTTGCACCATCGTTCATTTCAAACCGCCAAACAGTATCAGATGGTACAGATCATATTGACCCTGCTTCGTTACGGGGTTTGGGCCCAGACCAGGTTCTGGTTCTGGTGAATGGTAAACGGCGGCATACTACTGCACTTGTAAATATCAATGGTACGTTTGGACGTGGTTCTGTGGGAACAGATTTAAACTCTATTCCAGTTGCCGCTATTGAACGGATAGAGGTACTCCGGGATGGTGCCGCAGCACAGTACGGTTCTGATGCTATTGCTGGAGTAATTAACATCGTATTGAAAAAAGTAACGCCATATAGTTTCTCCACATCCTTTGGTCAATCCGATTCAAAAGCATTGGGCCAGGATTTTAATGACGGTCGTACTTTTCAGGCAGATTTCAGTAAAGGCTGGGCCTTTAATAAAGATAAAGGCTTCATCAACTTTGCAGGTCAGTACGTTCACCGGGAATATACAAACCGCGGTGGTCTTGATACCCGTCCTCTTTTATACTCTGCGTCGCCAACCAAAGGCGCTACAGAAACTGAAGCCGCTTTTCAAAGCAGGTTTGCAGGTTTAAAAGCCGCTGACGATGCAAGGGCTGCGGCGAATGGCCTCGACCGAAACAATATGCGTGTGGGACAGTCAGATTCTAAAAACGGCGGCTTCTTTTTAAACGGACAGTACAACTTCAGTAAAAAAGCCGAACTGTATTTTGCCACGGGTTACACTCATAAAACAGGTAGTGCCGCCGGATTTTATCGCCTGCCCACCCAAACCACACAAATTGACCTCAGCCTGTATCCTAATGGCTTCCTTCCTTTTATTGATACAAAAATCAACGACATCTCTTTCTCTGCCGGCTTGAAAGGAAAACTGGGCACTTGGGATTACGACCTCAGCAATACCAGTGGCGAGAATACTATTAAATTTGATATCGACAACACGGTAAATGCTTCATTGCCAACCGGTACAAGCCCAACTTCATTTTATGCCGGCGAGTTACTTTTCCGTCAAAACACAACCAATCTCGACCTCAACAAAAAATACACCTTTGATGGTGGCTTCCTAACTTCGCTTAACACCGCATTTGGAGGAGAATTCAGAGTTGACAACTACCAGATCAGGGAAGGTGAAGAACTGTCTTACTCATTCGGACAACCATCTGCTGGTATTCCCGGACGTATGATTGGAACCTCCTTCACAGCCGCTGGTGCACAGGTTTTTCCTGGCTTCAAGCCAAGTAATGCGATTGACAAATCGAGAAACAATAAAAGTGCCTATGCAGATTTTGAAGCAGAATTTGGCCCAAGGGTACTGCTTGAGGCCGCAGGGCGTTACGAGAACTACAGTGATTTTGGATCTAATTTCTCCTATAAATTTACCGGTAAAGTGAAACTGTTTGGTGACATCTCTCTTCGTGGTGCTTACGCTACAGGTTTCAGGGCGCCATCTTTACACCAAAGGTATTTCAATAATGAAAGCACGCAGTTTGTTGCGGGTAACCCTACCCAGGTGTTAACTGTAAACAACGATAATCCTATTGTTGGAGAGTTTGGGGTTGGGTCACTAAAACCAGAAATATCTAAATCGGGAAGTTTAGGCCTTGCAGGCAGGATCAGCTCGTTTACCTTCACTATTGATGCCTACAATATCGACATCAAAGACCGTATCGTCTTTTCCAGCCAATACGCACGCGAGCGTACCAGCACAGGCGCACTTATCCCTACAGGTGTAGTAAACCAGATTTTAAATACTGTAGACCCTAATGCACAGGTCAATAGCGTACAGTTTTTCACCAATGCCATTACCACCAACACCGCTGGTCTGGACGTAGTTTTGAGCAACAGGTTTACCCTTGGAACCAAAAGCAATTTGTTACTTACCATAGCCGGAAACCTGAACAAAACTGTAGTGAGAAGCGTTCAGGGATCTGATAAGATCGAAAGCGATGCAACCTTAAAAGCTAAATTGTTCGACCGTCTGGAGCGTTCACGCTTTGAAAGTTCTGTGCCTAAAAACAAACTCAACATCACTGCCAATTTCACTGTTGATAAGCTCAGTTTTGTAGCCAGAACAGTTCGTTTTGGTGAAGTAACCTATCTCAATGCAGTTGATCCTAATATCGCAGCAAACAACTTACCTGTAGAACTTGACCAAACCTTCTCTCCAAAATGGGTAAGTGATTTCTCTGTAAGTTATGCTGCAAACAAAAATTTAACGGTTACAGTCGGTGCCAACAACCTGTTTGACGTGTATCCTGACAAATTGTATATCAGTCCAAGAAACTTCGAAGATAATTTAAGTGGAATTGCAACTTCAAGTTATTCTGGCGGATTGGACAATACCTCAAACGGAAGGTTCCTTTATCCAAGGGCTGTTAGCCAGTTTGGTTTCAATGGACGTTACGTGTATGGCAAAATCGCCTATACATTTTAAAATAGAAAGCAGGCCGCCGCACCATTTCAGCGGCCTGTTATTTTTGATATTTCTAAAAAAAGATCAATCCGGGACCAGAAAATCATCTTAACTTTGCGGGATGAATACAGAAATTGCCGTGATCTTTGATATGGATGGAGTAATCTGCCATACCAACCCATACCATTCCCTTGCCTTTCGTGAATTTTTCTCCACGCGCGACCTTGCGCCTACAGACGAAGATTTTGCACAGCATATGTTTGGCAAAAGCAATAGCTATATTCTTACCCATTTTCTTCAACGCCCCATTCAGGGCGAAGAACTGTTACAAATGGAAGAAGAAAAGGAAAGCCTCTTCCGTAAAATTTATGAACCTTATATTGATCCGATTACCGGTATCGTAGAGTTCATCACCGATCTAAAGTTGCACCATGTTAAACTCGGCGTTGCTACTTCAGCCCCGCGCGCTAACCTCGACCTTATATTGAGCAAAGTTGCCATCCGTGAAAATTTTGGTTCCATACTGGCCAGCGAAGACGTAAAGCAACACAAGCCAGATCCGGAAGTATACCTTACTTCTGCAAAAAACCTTGGCGTAACACCTGAACAATGCCTGGTATTTGAAGATTCTTTTTCAGGGGTTTCTGCAGCACTCAACGCAGGGATGAAAGTTGTTGGAGTATTAAGTTCACACAAAAAAGAGGAGCTGCCACCTTGTAACCTGTATATTGAAAATTATACCGGATTAAGTTACGACGCCGTCAGCAAATTGTTTGCCTAACGCTGCAAATTGCTTTACACTGGTTAGACAGACGCAACACTAACCAGTTCGCCCATAGCGCCGCTATATCAAATGTGACGGGACCGGTATGTTTACACTAGATTGATCAGGGATCACTGGCAACCTTTTTGTTTCTAAAGGAATAAGACCCGACCATATAGGCAGTGCTTTATCTTCTTCCTCATCATTTGGCATACCTGTCCTCACTTTGGCAGATGCCTCATCAATACTAAAGGCAAGTGCAGTTGTTTTTGAGATCTCCCGCTCAGTAACCGGTCGTAAATAATCCCAGCTATTCGGTACTATCTTGTTGGTGAGCCATTCAAAGGAATCCCTTTTCTGTTCCAAAGCCTCAATCTTTTCTGCATTTGCAAACATGACTACCGAACGGTAGTTTACTGAATGACTAAATGCTGATTTTGCTACCACCAATGCATCAATCAGGGTAACCACTATGCACACCGGTATTCCCTTCTCAATTTCGCGGAGAAAGTGGCTTCCCACCGATCCGTGGACATATATTTTATCTTCATATCTTACAAATGCCGTCGGAATGGAATAAGGCATCCCATCCAATGCATAACTTATAGTACAGGTAATTGCTTCGTCCAGAATAGCATAAATGGTTGTTTTATCAAAGTGTGCATTTTTGGCTACGCGACTTGGAACCAGTGGGGATGTTGATTTTTTCATGATCTTTTTTACAAATGTGTATATTTATTGGATTACCATAATCGTCCAATTCCAACAAATACAGTAGTCCAATTATGCAGTATCTGCCTTCAGTTTTCGCATTGGATAAGTCATCCCCAGAACCAGTATATCTTCAGATTGCAGGCATATTATTGCAGCTCACTAAAAATGGCACACTGCAACCGGGCGCCCGCTTACCAAGCACCAGGAAACTGGCCCAGCAACTTCAGGTACATCGTAAAACAGTAATAAGGGCTTATGATGAAATGCATGCCCAGGGATGGTTAGAAAGCCATTCAGGGAATGGGACTTTCGTTGCAAATCATGTTCCGGAGAGCAGTCCACAGCACTTGCTGATCAGTACAGAAAAGACCATGCAGGCATCGAAAGTTGCAGGATTCCAACTCGTTGACGCCCCACATTTAAATCGCGAAGAGATCAGTTACGGTTACCGCCTCCACCTTGACGATGGCCTCCCAGACAGCCGCCTTGCACCACTAACCGAACTGAGCCGTGCCTACCGCTCACAACTGCTTACGGGAAACCCCTACGTAAAATTGGGTTATGGAGACGCGAAAGGTTCGCTCTGGCTAAGGGAAGAACTATCAGATTATCTGAACGAATCCAGAGGGCTCAGGATCACGAAAGACAATATTCTGATCACACGTGGTTCTATCATGGGAATTTACCTTGCAAGTACAGGCCTGATTAAACCGGGAGATCATGTGGTTACAGGAGAAACAAGCTGGCGGGGAGCAGATGTAAATTTTATACAGGCTGGAGCTATACTCAACCGGATACCTGTAGATCAATCTGGCATCCAGGTAGAGGAACTGGAAAAACTATGCAATAAAAAAAAGATACGTTTAGTCTATGTAACTTCTCATCACCACTACCCTACAACGGTAGCCTTAAGCGCTGCGCGGCGTATACTCCTGCTGCAACTATCAGAAAAATATGGCTTTATTATATTTGAAGATGACTACGATTACGATTTTCATTATGAGAACAAGCCGCTTTTGCCGCTGGCCAGTGCAGACGAATCAGGGATGGTGCTGTATTGCGGATCTTTCACCAAAACTATTTCCCCCGCATTTCGTGTAGGTTATCTGGTTGGACCAGAAAATGTGATCCACCATTTGGCACAGCTTCGCAGGGTGGTTGACAGACAGGGCGATGTCGTGCTTGAAAATGCTATAGCGGAGTTACTGAGGGATGGTATTGTACAGCGCCATAGGAGAAAATCGCTGAGGCTTTACCGTCAAAGGCGTGACCACTTCTGTAATCTGTTGAACAACGAACTGGGAAAGTATGCAGAATTCAGTATTCCCGATGGAGGAATGGCTGTGTGGACAAAATTTGATTCCGGGATTGATCTGGTAAGACTTGCCAGAAAGGCACTGACAAAAGATTTATCTTTTTCAAACGGACTTATACATCAGCATATTCCAGGCGCCAGCCTTACCACCAGACTGGGTTTTGCCTCATCAACTGAACAGGAACTCACAGAATCAGTTGGGATTATTAGCGAAATCTTACGCTCCTAACTTTAAACGGAATGAATACCCGGCATTATTTGCCGGGATGCAAAGCCTAGTTCATTTTCAGTTTCTTTTGGATATCAGTTACGTAACCTCTGAATTTTTTATCAGTTTCGATCAGGTCCTGTACAGTTTGACAAGCGTAAATTACTGTCGAGTGGTCCCTCCCGCCATAAAAAGCGCCGATACTTTTTAATGAAGATTTGGTTAGGTTTTTGGAAAGATACATAGAGATCTGTCTCGCTTGTACTACTTCACGTTTACGTGTAGGCGACTTCACCAGGGCTACCGGAACTTCAAAATATTCGCAAACCAGTTTCTGAATGAATTCCATTGATACTTCTTTAGTGGTATTCTTAATGAAGTTTTTCAACATTGACTTGGCCAGCGGCAAATCAATTTCTTTCTTATTCAGTGTAGACTGCGCCAATAATGAAACCATTGCACCTTCAAGCTCACGGATGTTGTTATCAATGTGATGAGCTACATATTCAACTACTTCCGAAGGCAGGTCAATACCATCAGCAGACATCTTCTTTTTCAGGATGGCAATCCTGGTTTCCAGTTCAGGAATCTGAAGATCAGCAGATAAGCCCCATTTGAAACGGCTCAACAGCCTTTCTTCCAATCCAGATAAATCCTTAGGGGCTTTATCTGAAGTGATGATAATTTGTTTTCCCGACTGGTGCAGGTGGTTAAAAATATGGAAGAAAATATCCTGGGTTTTCTCTTTTCCTGCAAAGTTATGCACATCGTCCATGATGATGACATCCATTGCCTGGTAGAAGTTTACGAAGTCGTTAATCGTATTGTTTTTCAGTGATTCCACAAACTGCTGACAGAATTTTTCGCATGAAACAAAAATCACAAGCTTTTCTGGATGAGTACGTTTGATCTCGTTCCCAATAGCCTGGGCCAAATGCGTTTTGCCTAAACCTACCGCACCATAAATCATGAGTGGGTTGAATGATGTCGCGCCCGGCTTAGCCGCAACTGCGAAGCCCGCAGAGCGTGCTAAACGATTACAGTCGCCTTCAACATAATTCTCAAGTGTGTAGTTAGAGTTCAGTTGCGGATCAACATTCAGCCGTTTTGCGCCTGGAATCACAAATGGATTTCTAAGGTCTTTGCCACCAGTTGCCGGAGCAGCGGCTGCAGGTTTAGCACCAGCTACTGCAGTATTTCCGTTCGATGGCATTCTGGTTGAATAAGGCGAGCCGCTGTTACTAGGTTTGTCCACAATGATATTGTATTCCAGACGTCCGTCCTCTCCCAACTGTTGTTTTACAGTCTTACGTAACAGCCCTACATAGTGCTCTTCCAGCCATTCGTAGAAAAATAAACTAGGCACTTGTACCGTCAAAACATTCCCTTCCAATTTTAAGGCCGAGATCGGTTCAAACCAGGTTCTGTAACTCTGATTCGGGATGTTAGCTTTAATGGTTTGAAGTGAATTATTCCACACTGTCGTACAATTATTTTGCATAGTTTTTTTAATCTTATTGGTGTTTGAAAAAGCGCTCTGCCTTTTCGGGATTGCGAAGATGAAGAAAATTATAAACAAAAAAACATAAACTTATGCTTAGCATTAAAATGCTAATGGTCAGCTATTTAAATGATATTTTTCGATTACAATGTTGATAAGTCGGGGTTATCAACAAGTGTTGTTAACTATCTGTACCATAGCTACAACTACTAAAAATATTAGTCAAAACACTAAATCTGTCTGTTGAAACAACTAGTCCTAAAATCGTTTGATACACCGATACTTATAAGGCTCAGATGAAGGAAAAAATAAATCTTTCAGGCATTAAATTTTGCATTATTTTAACATTAAAAAAATGTGAATTGCTAAAATTATGTCACAACTGTCCGCAGGATTGTTAAGAAAAACCACTAAATATCTGTCTTTTGTGAACAACTCATTTCATGCCTTTTTTAGGAAGGAATTATTTGATGAAATCATCGTATAAACTGTTCACTGCAGCCCTCAGTATATTGTTCAATCCATCAGTGTAACCAGGGTTACCACCATTTGTAATCACAACAATCCCAAATTTTTCTTTAGGTTGAAAAAACATAGCACTGTAGAGGCCATAAGCTGAGCCTGTATGTCCCGTCATTAGCTTTCCAGGGATCAGATTGTTAAGGTTCATAATGGCCATTCCATATCCCTCTTCCTCAGATATTTTGGTTTGCATGCGTTTTGCGCTCTTCCTGGAGATAATTCTGGTATCCTTGTACATACCCTTGTTCATGTGCATGGTCATATATCTGGCAAGGTCCGTGGCTGAAATTTTCATGCCTCCAGTTGGGGAGAATATTGGTGTACTGTAACCCATTACATAATTTTTGATTTCTTCACGACGTGGCGCATAGGCCATAGGCGAAGGTTTAAACCCCTTGGAAACCGAGTCATACTCATATAAAGTAGCAAACAAATTTGCATCAAGGGAGTCCACACAGTAACCTGCGTAAAGTTGCATAGGATCTAAGATGTGGTGTTTTACATACTGGTCAAAACGTTCTCCCGAAGTTTTTTCTATTACTGCACCCACCATATTAAAATTCAGGTTACAGTATTGATAACCCTTTCCAGGCTGATAATCATTGTAACATTTAGCCCAGTCAGGATTTTTTGCTGGATTGATGATATCCAGGTTAAGATAACCCTGGCTATCGTTCACACTGGAAGTATGTGAAAGCACCATCTTCAGCGTAATTTTAATATTAGGGTATTTTGGATTTCTTACCTTAAAACCAACCAGATCGCTGAAATCGTCGTTTAAGGATAGTTTACCAGCTTCAATCAATTGCATAATTGATGTGGCTGAAAAAGATTTGGATATGGATGCGATGCGGAATATGTTTTTATCAGTAAGCGGCGAATTGCTTTCCACATCTTTCAATCCAAAGGAATGTGTGTAAACAATGTCCCCTTCCTTGACCACCGCCACAGACAGACCAATCACATCCAGTTTCTTCATAATTTCTGCAAGATGCGCTTCCGCTTTTTCAGCCTGGCCAAAACCTGGAAGATAAGTAACCGTCAACAATAACACTGCAACAATATTTTTTAAACTGTAAAATTTGATCATAACTCTGGGATTAAAACAATTCAAGATAATCATTTTGAACTAACCTGTTAATTTTTCGTTTTAGCACAAATGAATTTATTCGAAAAAATCACTGTACTACCAACAATTACCAAGCGTTTAATCATGATGCAACCAAATATCCCGCGCAAAACACCTATGAAACTGGCCCTGCTTTTTAGCATACTTCTATTGATTACTACACTCACAACCTCAGGACAGATTGTTCTGGCAGATAAGGCTATTGCAATTAAATCAGAGGGATTTTATATTGCTTCAGTTACTGGCGGGACATCAAATAAAGGTGTTTTTGGACAGTTCATTACCAAAAATGCCAATAATAAAATATTGGCAGAACCTGCAACCCTGACTGGAGGGACAGCCAGGTCAATTGGATTATACATCAATAGGAACATGCCGCATGAGCAATCGCAAAGACCTGTGGTGATGAATATCAAAGACCTCAACCTCAAAGAAACAGTTACAACTACCGGTAGTGTTGAAGGCCATATCAAGTTATATGTATCATTTGGATTACAAAAGAATTATGGCACCGAGCATCTTGTTGATTATCGTTCCGGACTGCAGTACACCCGGGATCCTGGTAATCCGGATGCTGTTGAGTTTTACCTCCGCACAATATTAAATAATAGTTTGGTTTACCTGAACGGATGGATAAAAGAAAACCAGGACAATAGCCGCAAACTGGCAAAAAATGTAAAAATCAGCTTTAGCAACTATACAGAGAAACCAGAGGGTGATACTATATACTATGCATCCTCGCGCCCCCTCACCTGGGATGACTTCCAATCTACTACAAGGCCGAATCCCCGTTTTGAGGCACAGGTTATACCAGGCTTTGGCTATAATCAGGAAGCTAAAGTGGCCAGGGGAACTATCCAGGTCAAAATTGAATTAAAAACATTTCTTCCTAAAAGTGCATCAATGGTCAGTTATAATAGCAAAACTGCATATAATCTAAATCATGAACAACGGCATTTTGATATCGCCCGCATCATTTCAGGGCAATTTCAACAGAAAATATTGACAAAGGATTTGACCCCTGATACTTTTGAAGCCCTGATCAACATGCAATATCTGGATTCGTACCGTGATCTTGATGCCATGCAAAAAGCTTATGATGCTGAAACTAACCATGGCACAAATACGTTTATACAAGCTAAATGGAATAAACGTATTGATGAAGCACTTCAATCATTACCCTAATTTATTATTAAATCATCAACAAATAAGAGTCAAGCTGGTTCTAACAGGAGAACGGTCTTGGTTATATTATTTTTAAAACTTTTTTTAAATTCTCTTTAAACCTTGTCAAGCATCCAATAACTGTCCCCCATAAATACCGCATTTCTACCAGGGGGGTAAAGCAACCGTACAGTTAGGGTATAGTTAGGGTACAGTTAGGGTACAGTTGTAAGCCTTTTAAAAACTGTGTAAATATGTTTTTGCAACTATTTAATCAAAACCTGTTGCGTATTAAGGGTAGATCCGGTTCGCTGTGAGTAATTATATAACCTGCCATCACAACATGCTATGTTCCTTATATGACCTGCTGGTTAATTTAATTGACAGCTTGTATGCATCTTATTGAGTTATTAAACTCTGTCCAACAGAAATTGAACTTTCATATGAAATAACTATAGCTTTGAGTGTATTATCTCAAAAACCTTTCCAAAAGCAGCCTGTAATGCTTAAAAATAATCTCGAAAATGAAACAGAATGGATATTCCAGTTAAAAAATGGGAATAAACAGGCGTTTGAGGTAATTTACCAGTATTACAGCAACAGCATTTATTCCAAGATCATCAAAATGACCAAAGACGAGGCCGTTGCTGACGACCTCTTACAGGATATTTTTGTTAAAATATGGGAACGCCGTTCGTTCATCAATGAAGCGTTCTCCTTCCGTGGTTGGATTTATAAAATTGCAGAGAACTGCGTGTATGACTATTACAGAATGCTCAGTCAGGATGCAAAAATGAGAGAAAAGCTGATAAGCACTTTTGCAGAAATGTATAATCATACTGAAGATTATATATTGAACAAAGAACGCAGCAAGATGCTGAACGATGCGCTGGCTCAGCTCCCACCCCAACGTCAGGCAATTTTTAAGCTTTGTAAAATTGACGGCAAAAGCTATGCTGAGGCCGCGGAGATACTAAATATTAGCGCATCAACGGTAAGTGGCCAACTTGTTAAGGCTACACGGGCAATCAAAGACCATATATTCTTCACTTCTAAAGAATTCCTGATTTTTTGTATCACGATGTACTTTAAAGGCAGATAAAAACACAATTTGTTTGTATTTATTTGTTTTTCGGGTAGTGTGTTTTCACTTTTCGTGCGTATAACAGGTAACGTACTATGAAAAGAGACTACAAAATCGATGAATTATACAATCGTTTCTTAAGAAACGAAGCTACAGCAGCAGAATTGGGTCAGCTACTTTCTTATTTTAAAGAAGGTGAAGAATCAGACATGCTCAACCTGATCGGGCAAGCGATTACAAAAATAGAAGACGATGTAATCGATGAACAACGGGCAACGCATCTTGCCCATCTTTCTGTAGCCATCATGGATAGGATTGACAGGAAATACAATACTGTTACCAAACCATCTATCCTGGTCAAATTCAGAAGATCAACAATATTTAAGATGGCGGCAAGTATTGTATTGCTTGCTACGATGGGAATCGCCGCTTATCAATTCTTTATAACTGAAGAAGAAATTAAACCTGGTGGCAACTATGCCACGTTAATTACCAATACCGGTGAGAAAACAGATTTAAACACTAACGCAGTTTTGCCAAAAGAATGTTGCGTAACCGTACGCAAAACAAATGATGGGCGCATTATATACCAGTCTATTCCAGGACAATCATCAAACAGCGATATCCGCAATACCATTGTTACCCCTATGGGCGGCCGCTACAAAATTACATTGTCTGATGGAAGCCTTGTTTTATTGAATTCAGGTTCCAGTCTTGAATTTCCTGTGGGCTTCCATGGCGCTGAAAGAAAAGTAAAACTTACCGGAGAAGCGTATTTTGAAATCACAAAAAATCCATCACAGCCTTTTATCGTAGAATCAGGTAACAAGGCCATCGAGGTATTGGGTACTAAATTTAACATCAGCAGTTATCAGGATGATAACGCTTGGAGTGCCACACTACTGGAAGGTAAAATCAGGTTTACAGACCATCAAACACAAAATACCGAGGTACTTAAACCCGGCCAAAGACTTTCTGTAACCAATGCAACTATCACACTGGACAGCCTCAATGCAGAAGAAGCCATGGCCTGGAAAGATGGGATGTTTATCTTCAAAAACGAAGAGCTGTCATCAGTAATGCACAAAATCAGCCGCTGGTATAATGTAGAAGTAAATTATAGTGATCTGCCTCAGCACCGGTTATATGCGAAAGTTAGCATGAATGCACAACTGGCAGACTTACTGAGGATGATCTCTCTCACCAGTGACCTGAAGTTTAAAGTTGAAGAAAGGAGGATCAGCGTCTCCAAATAACCAACAATACATCTACCTGCAACTATTAAGAAACCACCTAAACTTTATAAATGACAATTTCTACTTTACTGTCTGGTTTCAGACAGCGCTTGGGTATGCCTGCTTTGCATACATTAATATTACTTTTTTCACTGTTATTCCTCAACATAGAGGCGGAAGCTCAGTCCAACACTTATTCATTCAAGTTCGACAAAACCCCGTTAGAAAATGTAATTGCGGAGGTAACTAAAAAAACGGGCTATGAATTTATATTTGATGCAAACTACCTGAAAGGGGCTAAACCCCTGACGGTGGTCATCCTATCGGCAACTGCTAACCAGGTGTTTGATGCCATATTTAAAGGACAGAACTTCACTTACGAGGTTAGCAACAAAACTATTATTGTAAAACCTATTGTAAAAACGATTCCAAGTGGCGCCAAATATACGATCAGTGGCCAGGTGATCGATAGTCTGGGCATTGCTATTCCTGGCGCACTTGTTAGGGTTAAAGGCTCCTCGCTAGGCGTCCAAACGAATGCTGAAGGACGTTTTTTATTGAATGTTGAACCTAAAAATAACACCTTACTATTTAACTATATAGGTTATAATGAAAAAGAGCTCGACCTGAGTAACATTTCGAACAACAGTAAGATTAGTATTGTATTGAGCTCCAATACAAACTTATTGGATGAAATATTTGTAAACGGATTTCAAAGCATTACTAAGGAACGTGTTACCGCGGCATACACTACGGTAAACAATGAAAAACTAAATGAGCATATTAATGTAGACCTGCTGAGCGCGCTGGAAGGAAAGGTTGCCGGCCTTCAGCTTGTGAAAAACGTTAATGGTGTTGCAGCAGACCAACCGGTACTTCGTGGTATTGGAACATTTTCTTTCAATGTGGGGACATCCCCGCTCATCGTAATTGACGGTTTACCTACTGAATACACACTTGATGAAGTTAATCCATATGATATTGAATCAGTAACGGTATTAAAGGATGCCGCCGCTGCATCAATTTACGGTTCAAGATCTGCAAATGGTGTAATTGTGCTCGTCACCAAACAGGGAAAATTGAATACTACAAAGATCACATTCAACGCAGACTTATTCATCACACAAAAACCGGATGTAGATAAGATGCATTATGCATCAACAAGCGACCTGATTGATTTTGAAACTGCTGTTTACAATGCAGAACGTGCCCGTTATACCACAACAGAAAATATGTTTGCCCCTTATGGTGACATCAACAACGGTACAATTAAGTATTACTCCCCGCTTTACCAGTTATACCGCTCGCAGGCAAATGGGTCTTTAAGCAATGAACAGGTAAACAGTACCTTAAGCCAATGGAGAAATAACGATTACATCAAACAGTATACAGACAACGTATGGCAGAATGAAGTAAGAAAACGTTACAACCTTTCATTGAGTTCTGCATCTTCAAAAAGCAATACCTATTTCTCTTTGAATTATGATGAAGGCCAGGGAAGAGTGATCAACAACAAAAACCAAAGTTTTAACATCAACTATAAGTCCACTTATAACTTCAAAAAGTGGCTGACCGCTACTTTCGGTATTAACGGAACTTATGCAAAAGATGAGGAAACCGACGGCGATTATAATAATTTTGATTTCCAGGAACGCTATGCGCAAATCCTTGATCCCAATGGCAACAGGGTAATTACCGACTATGTTAATTTAAGTGATGGTTTTACTTCTGGTGGCGGTATGAATGGCGCGGCCTTAGCTAAAGTAAAATCAAATGCAGAATTTAAATCCTTTGGTTTCAACATCCTTAACTCGCTTAATGAGGGTATAACCACGCAGAAATACACTAAACTAAGAACCTATGCCAATTTACAGGCGAAAATAACTGAGGGGCTGAGTTTCAATACACAGTTTCAATACGAAAACTCCAGTAGCAACAGGGAATCTTACTACGATGCCGCGAGTTACAAAATGCGATATGCGTATAATATGATGACCAGCTATAATACTGCTACGTCAAAATATGTTCACAATCTGCCTGACGGGGGAAGACTGGCACAGCTGGACCAGTCCAGTAACAATTATACTTTCCGTAATCAACTGAGCTTTAACCGGGGATTTGGCAAAAACAAAGAAGAACACTATTTCTCGGCCATTGCCGGAATGGAACTTCGTCAGACAATGATCCCATTGACGGTAGAATCACAACGTTACGGCTACGACCCGGTTACCTTAACTTCTGTAAACCTGGATAATAATACCTTGAATACAGGTGGTATTAGCAGCTATTTCGGCGGGACAAAATCACTTGGATTAATAGGTAGAACACAGACGGAAATCAAACATCGTTTTGCATCTGTATTCGCCAATGCCGGTTACACTTACCAGGGCAAATATAACATCACAGGTAGTGTGCGTATAGATCAGGCAGATATGTTTGGCGGAGACCCGAAATACAAAAACAGGCCACTGTGGTCTGCGGGTGCCGGATGGAATGCCAGCAGCGAAGATTTCCTTAAAGACACTAAATGGATTAACCTCTTGAAGGTAAGGGCAACCTATGGTATAAATGGCAATATTGACCAGTCATCATCACCTTACCTGGTGGCCAGAAGGAGAAATGACAACCTTTATCCTACGCTCATTTACAGCGATATTGTCACCTTGCCCAACCCAAAATTAAGGTGGGAACAAACCGCAACCACCAACTTTGGTATTGACTATGCCGTACTCGACAGCAGGTTATCTGGAAGTATTGACCTGTACAATAAAAGCAGTACAGATTTGCTGGTAACTACCGATCTGGACCCAACTGTTGGTGCGCTCTCAAGAGTCTTAAATAATGGCGCATTGCAAAACCGTGGTGCAGAAATAACGCTCAATGGCAATTGGTTTAAAAATGATGACTGGAACTTTAACACTACAGTCGTCTACGCATTTAACAAGAATACTGTAGAAAAGGTGAATAATTCCGGTGCAACCGCTTATAGTTATATCGGCTCTCCTGAAAACTATTTTTATGCCAATGCGGCATTCAAAAGCTTATATGCCTATAAGTATGGCGGTATGGTGAACGGATATCCCTACTTTCTTGACCAGAACGGTGAGTCGAACGTAGTTTTTGATGCCAACGGGAATCCGACCAGTATAAAAGATATTACCAGTCCCAACGCGATTGTCAATATGGGACAGCTGAACCCAAAATATAACGGGTCGGTATCGCAGCGGATTGCATACAAAAGCTTCGAATTAGGTACAATGTTCATCTTTTCAGGTGGTAATAAACTGCGCAGGGATGTGACTGATTTGGGTTCAAATGATGTTAGCGATGAAGATATAACCCGCAGATGGAACAGTGCAGGTACCTCAGACCTGCCAAGGCTATTAGTTGATTATCCACAATCATTAATGAATTCCGCAGCTACCCTTTCAAGCTTATGGCAATATTCCGACAAGCAGGTTTTAGATGCCAGCTACGTGAAATTAAGAAATATATCACTATCATACAGCTTATCTAAAAAAATCGCCAGAAAGCTAAACCTAAGTGCTGTAAAACTATCAGCCCAGGTGAATAACCTGTGGTATTGGAGCGCAGCGGGCGATGATATTGATCCTGAAACATACTCTGCCAATTCTGGAACCAGGGCATACAGCCTTCCTAAATCATTTATCCTTGGTCTAAACGTCAACTTTTAATTCCGCAAGCATGAAAACCTATATAAAATACATAGTTCTATTACCTGCATTCCTTTCATGGTCCTGCAAGAAATATACAGACGTTGTTCCCAAGGGAAGTCTTCTGGTAGAGACATCTAAAGATTTTTACGACCTGGTATCTTATCCTAACCGGGGATACCCTATCAACAATTTCCAGTATCTGGTAGATGATATGTGGATCCGCGAATCTTATGTTGTTGGCGCAAGGAAAACTGTAGATGTGGTCAACTTTACGTTTGATGAAACTGAGAACCGTGTCAATCTATTGAGCGCTTCGTCTTTTTACAATCAGGCTTACAAGTACATCAATAGGTGGAATACGGTGATCTCTTTAGTTGACGCAAGCAAAGGCGATGAAAACCAAAAAGTACTTGCAAAGGCTGAAGCAAAAGCACTTAGGGCTTTTGACCATTTCCTGCTGGTAAATGTATATGCAAAGGCATACGACCCGGCAACGGCAGCAACAGACGGTGGTATTTGCATCATGGATAAGTACGACCTGGAGGCTACCCCTTCAAAATCTACAGTAAAACAGGTATACGATTTCATTCAAAAAGATATAGATGAAGCTATCCCTTATCTGGAGGTTCAGCCGGCAGATCCCTATCACCCCACTCTGGCATTCGCCTGGGCGTTGAAAGCAAAAGTGCATTTGTACAAAAGGGAATATGCACAGGCCAGGGAAGCAGCTCTTAAATCGTTAACCTACAATGATAAAATTTTTGACCTGGTGGCCTATACCAAACAAGGCGGGCCAAATGTAGTGCCCATTGTAGCTGCAAATAATCCCGAAGTGTTAAGCTATATGTATATGACGGGTTATAATGAAATGAATTTTGCCTACTCCTACATCATCAGTCCCGAATTGAAAACCCTATTTGGCACCAACGACGCAAGGTATAATCTTTTCTTTAATAGCACCAGCGCCAGTTTTCTTGATATTGGCTCTGGAACGGCATATTTCAACATTGGATACCTCAAGTTCTTTTACCCAACTGTAGGATTAAAAACCACAGAAACCTATCTGATACTTGCTGAGGCTTACGCCAGGGAAAACAAGCTGGCTGATGCCATTGCTACGTTGAATAAAATCAGGGTAAACAGGATTACTTCAGGAACAGTAAACCTTACAGTTCCAGCTACTACTAAAGAAGCCATGAACCTGGTAATTGAGGAAAGACGTAAAGAACTGCTTTTCGGTTTTAACCGCTTCTTTGATTTGAAACGCTTTAACCTTGAAGCTGATTATGCAAAAACTACGGTTAGAAAATTCCCTATAGTGAACAAAACGGTTCCTCAGCGAACTTATACACTGAAACCTGATTCGAGACTATACATTATTCCGTTTGCACAGGATGTGCTGAAAAAGAACCCGGGCTTAACACTTAACACTGATGAGACCATTCTTTTCAGGTAAATTAACAAAGTAAATGAAATACATTTTATCTATTATACTGGGCATGTTATCTATTTATAGCATTGCCCAGGTAAAAAAAGATACCACACAGCTGAAACCAGTAATCACGGGTTATGATAAACTGGTCACAAAAAATGCAGTCGTCAAAAACGGGCTTTTCAAAGTGATATTAAATGACAACAAGTGGTACTTTGAAATTCCAGACAGCTTACTCAACCGCTATATTCTGACTGTAACACGTTATGTAAGCACCCCCCAGGGGTTATCAAGATTCGGCGGCGAAAAAGTAAACGAACAAACATTGTATTTTGAAAAAGGTCCGCCCGGTAAGATCTTTCTGCGATCGGTAGTATATAACCAGGCTGTGAGGGATGAGCGCCAATCGATTTTTAAAGCATTGGCAACTTCACAGGAAAACCCAATTGCGGCTGCATTTGACGTGAAGGGCCAAAATCCACGTAACGGAAATACTTTAATTGAAGTAACGGACCTTTTCAAAAAGGAAAGCCCTGTGGTATCCATCGCGGCAAGTGAAAAAACAGAAAAGAAGATAGGCAGCATTGCAGACGACCGCTCGTTTATAGAGAACATCAGTTCTTACCCTATCAACATTGAAATAAAAACTACAAAAACCTACAGCAATGCAGGCGTGGCAACTACCACCGCGGGAACCTTAACAGGAAACGTTACCTTACGCCTAAACACTTCGATGGTACTATTGCCAAAGGTACCGATGCGCAAGCGCCTTGCTGATGAACGTGTAGGTTATTTCGCAAACAAGTACATATTATTTGACGATAACAGGCAGAAAGCCGATGCAGAATACTTCATTCAGAGATACCGTTTAGAACCAAGGGAAGAAGACCTTGAAAAATATAAACGTGGTGAACTCGTGGAACCCAAAAAGCAGATTATATATTACATTGACCCTGCTACACCAAAAAAATGGCGTCCATACCTGATTCAAGGCATCAATGACTGGCAAAAAGCGTTTGAACAAGCGGGATTTAAAAATGCAATTGTTGGCAAGGAATGGCCTGAAGCAGACAGTACGATGAGCCTGGAGGATGCCAGATATTCGGTAGTGCGGTATTATGCATCTGAAACACCAAATGCATACGGACCGAGGATCAGTGACCCAAGAAGCGGTGAAATTATAGAAAGCCATGTGGGCTGGTACCACAATGTTATGAAACTTGTGCAGCACTGGTATATGATTCAGGCCGGCGCAGTAGATCCGAGAGCCAGGAAAATGAACCTCGATGACGACCTGATGGGCCAGCTGATCCGTTTTGTATCTTCTCATGAAATAGGCCACACCATCGGTTTAAGACATAACATGGGTGCCAGCAGCCAAACCCCGGTAGAAAAACTCAGGGATAAAAAATGGGTGGAGGCAAACGGACATACGGTTTCAATTATGGACTATGCCCGTTTCAATTATGTTGCCCAGCCAGAAGACCATATTTCCCCATCAGGACTTTATCCCCGCATTGGCGCATATGATAAATGGGCAATTCAATGGGGTTATAAAAATATACCTGGTACCAAAGATGAGTTTGAGGATAAGGCGATACTCAACAAACTTACCATTGACACTCTGAGTGCCAATCCGCGTTTATGGTTTGGTGGCGAGGGTAAAGATCATGACCCGCGAAGCCAGACAGAAGATCTTGGTGACGACGCGGTTGCGGCAAGTGATTACGGTATAAAAAACCTCAAAAGGATTGCACCAAACCTGTTAACCTGGACCTATGAAACAGGCGACCTGTATGATAACCTTCAGGATATGCACAAGGCCTTGAAAAGCCAGTATTCGAAATACCTTTTTCATGTGATGAAAAACATCGGCAACAATTATATCACTAAGAGAAGTGACGATGAACCGGGTGTTGTAGTTACTGAGATGCCCAAATCAAAAGTGAAACGGGCAGTAGGCTATCTAAATCGCCAGTTGTTTAACCCTCCCCTGTGGCTTTACCCCGCAAATATTACCACAAGGCTTGATGTAAGTGCAATTGAAGACATTGCCGAGCAGCAGAATAATGTGTTGAATACTTTGCTGAGCCCGGGCATGTTATACAACCTGGGCAAAAAAGCAATGACCAGCAAAAACCCATATCCTGTAGCAGAGTTTATGGATGACCTGGGTATTGGTACATGGCATAACTTCACAGGCGACAAGGTAATGGACACCTATCTGCGCAACCTGCAGCGGGCATACCTGGAGAAACTGGCAAGGCTTATCAATCCAAAAGAAATGGAAGACGGAAAGGCCATGACAACTTTTCAGCGCAGCGATGTTAAACTGGAAGCACTGGCGCACATCAAAAAAATAAGGCTAAAAATTAATCAATTGATACCAGCAAGCAGTAATATCAACAAGGCACACTTAAGTGATATGCTGATGCAAATCAATAAAATAATAGCTAAAAACAATAAAATCTAGACTCATGAAACAAATCATTTTCCTCCTTTCGCTAGCTGTGTTCAGCCATTCAAATACATTTGCACAGTACAACTCCAGTAAAGAAGTAGCAACGCCTGAACTGGCCGCCCAGCGCGAAATCATAAAAAAAGACGCTGTTGAAAATTATATGCAGGTAAGGAAAGCATTGATCGGTTCAGATTCGCTGAATGCCGCTAAATATGCTGGCCAGTTTGCTACCTCACTGCAAAAATTTAAATTCAAAAAGCTTACGCTTGAAGAGATGAATACCGCTACTACCGTCAGGGGCCAGGTGAAACAGCTGGCACAACAAATCGCAGGAATTACAAAAATTAGCCAGCAACGCAAGTTGTTCGCGCAAATGTCTGACCAATTCTGGAAGATTGCAGACAAGGTTAAACCGCTCAACGAAAAGTTATTCCTGCAGGTTTGCACCATGACCGGAGAAACATGGATCAGTGATAAAGAGGAAATTGAAAACCCCATCTATCCAAAAAATATGCTTACCTGTGGAGTAGTGAAAGCTAAAATTGACTAACCTTTTGTAAGATTTTACATTTCCTGCAGTGCTGGTGGGCAGCACTGCGGGAAATTCCTTTCTGAACGGCAATTTGACTGTTGAAATTGATAGTTAAATGATTAATTTTAACACTGCCGAAATGAAAAAGACAAATTTCAAAATCTCCTCTGGGATCATATGGATCAGCTCAATCGCTTTGGGGCTGCTGTCTTCAGTCCCTGAAATTGCAAAAGAACACTTTAATGTTGCTGAAGCAGCTGCAAATTCTACTATAACGTGCCTATTTGCTTTATTTGTCTGGTACTATAATATCTATACACTACCACTTTATTCAGATAAAAGGGCTGGTAATCTCACCAAATCTTCTTATGTCCGTCTATTGGGCAGCATCCTGCTGGGTATTGCAGTAATGTTTGCGCTGGCATCCTTACAACAACTGATTTTGTCACACATCAATTTCGGGCCTGTAATGCTGATGGTGGAAGTAAGGGGTATACTCATTAATCTTATTTTTTACATGTTCCTGCAGCTGGTTTATCAAAACTACAGCAATCAGCAGGTAAATGCGGCACTGGAACGTTCTCAATCAGACAACCTTGGCGCCCAATACGAGTTATTGAAACAGCAGGTTAATCCCCATTTTTTGTTCAACAGCCTCAATACCCTGAAGTCTATGGTAGAAAGCAATGATCAAAAATCAGTGGACTTTATTTTAAAACTGGCCAACTTTTACCGGTTTACTTTAGAGAGCCGCAAGCTGGACCTTATTCCATTATCAAAGGAGATGGAAATTGTTAATGCCTACCTCTTTCTGTTGAAAGAAAGGTTCGAAGAGGGGTTCACATTCACCAATACCGTTACCAGCAAATATATGGATTCGCTTATTCCACCATTCACGCTGCAGTTGGTTTTAGAAAACTGCATCAAACACAATGTTGTCTCCGTAGAACGGCCATTACATATTCAACTTTATATTGAAGATCAGTATATTACCGTTGAAAATCAGCTGCAGCCAAAGATGAGCGCGGAATCTTCACTTGGAGTGGGACTTAAAAACATTGACCTGCGCTACGTTCACCTGTTGGATCAGCACATAGAAATCATTGCCACCGATAAAGTATTTAAAATAAAACTTCCCCTCATAAATGAATATCATCATCATTGAAGACGAAATCAAATCGGCTAAATCGCTGGAAAACATTATTTCAACGATACGGCCGGAGGCCAGGGTTATTGCAAAACTCCAGAGTATAGAGAGTGCCGTAGCTTATTTTTCTGAAAAAGAACAGCCCGATCTCATATTTATGGACGTTCAGTTATCCGATGGCTTATGCTTTGAGATTTTCAAGTCAGTTAAAATATCCAGCCCGGTAATATTCTGTACCGCCTTTGACGAGTATTCCCTGGAGGCCTTTAAAGCCAATGGTGTAGACTATGTACTGAAACCATTTTCTAAGGATGATATTATGGAGGCCTTCAGGAAAGTTGACGAACTCAAAAGTTTTTTCCAGAAAAGCGCAGGCCCAGATATGACAGAACTGCTATCCAGAATTGCCCCACCAGCTGATAAAAAGAGCTTCCTGGTGTTTAAGCATAATAAATATACTACTGTATCTACTGACCAAATTGCGTTTTTTTATATCAGGAATGACTCTTCTACAATTATGTGTTTTGACCAGGAGGAGTATACACTCCATCAGTCGCTCGACCAAATCACCAGCCTGGTTTCTGCCAAACAGTTCTTTCGTTTGAACAGACAATACCTGATTAACTTTGCCGCTGTAAAGGAAGTGGAACACTATTTCCTGCGCAAATTATTTGTAAAACTGACAATTCCCACACCAGAAAAATTGCTGATCAGCAAAGAAAAAACAACGCTGTTTTTAAACTGGCTAGAAAACAGGTAGAGGATTATTACTACCCCGACATCAAAAAAGCCGGCGGCAATTACTAACCTCCGGCTCTATTAATATATCTTATTTATTTATACTACTTTGTTGCAGTATCTATTTTGTCCTGTAAGCCGCGCCAGTCGTAGTAATGAAATACCTTACCATTAGACATGGCAACGAAAAGACCTTTTGGAAAATCAGGACCTAAATCAACCGCCGTAACATCAGACCCGTCACTTTCAAGCGTAGAAACCGGTATTTCTGCAATCAACTGATGGTCATTATTGTTCTTCGCTGTCCCTTCTCTCGGGTAAACCATAAATGTGTTCTTCTGCTGATTGGACACCAGGATATATCCTGTGCCTTTTCCTTTTTTATAAATGGAGATCCCTTCATGATCGCCAATGAAACCCTGTTCACCAAATAGTGCCAGCTCTTTATCGCCTTTGGCAGGATCTGCGTAATATTTATGTACACCCTGTTGCTCATCAGAATAATAGATGTAACCCAGCTCGTTGTCGGCAGCGATAGATTCAATTTCTTTTTTACCACTGTAAGAACCAAACTTACGAACTACAGTTCCGGTGATAGCGCCTTTACCATTATCGCGAAGCTGATATTGCCATAAATATGAACCCGATGGTCCGCTTTTACGGCCCGCGATGGCATATATGGAATGATCTGGCGCAGTATATAGTGCAATACCCATCGGGTCTTTCTCCGTTTCACCCTCAAAGACCGGTATCCCACCATTGTCAACCGCTTTCATATCCGGCAAACTGTAAATCCTCAGTTTATTGGTTTCACGTTCTGTAACCACTGCAATATCTACACGTTTTCCATTCAACTGAAAACCATACGCAATGTCTACATTGTTGGGCCGTTTTAACCCGCTCACTTTGTTAATGATCTTCCCTTGCAGGTTAAACACAAACAACGCCCCGTCGCTGTCTTTGTCAGTTCCTATGATCAGGCTTTTTGCAGGATCTGAGGAATTGATCCATATTGC
>Ga0247734_1000088_pt1 | contig 82133 bp, 68 predicted proteins | sample UWRJL103311B2_FD_180933 | JGI IMG/M metagenome (GOLD analysis project Ga0247734, IMG submission 180933) | Plant litter microbial communities from Arlington Agricultural Research Station in Wisconsin, United States - UWRJ-L103-311B-2 | ecosystem: Environmental > Terrestrial > Plant litter >... | reverse complement strand
AATGGTTTCAGGTTCTGATCAGCAACAGTAAAAGACCTGAAACCCTTACTGAGCTTATCTTACAATTGGGAACCGGCATAAAAGCTGTGACAGCGGCTGAAGCTGCAGCAGCAGATATTGTGTTAATAGCAGTACCGTGGGCAAAGGTCAAAGATCTTACTGAACTCACGGACTGGAATGGAAAAATCGTGATCGATGTATCCAATCGTTCTGAAGAAGGTAAAGGTGTTGAAGACGGTGGACTGGCATCAAGTGAAGTTGTGCAGAATTATTTATCAGGCGCGAAGGTAGTTAAGGCTTTCAATACCCTCTTCGCAAAGGATATTGCCGCAGATCCGCTTGTTGGAAACGGAAGGAGGGTTCTCTTTATTTCCGGTGACGATCAAGATGCGAATGCCAGCGTGAGCGGGATAATCAGCAAGATTGGCTTTGCGCCCATCGACCTTGGCCCGTTGGCAGCTGGCGGTAAATTACAGCAGTTCAACTGGCCGCTGAATAACCAGAATTTTATTAAAATATAAAGGTAAGGCATGGTTCGGGACATACATACCGAGCCTATGCTTTATGCCAAGTAAATTGGCATGCGTGTTAGTATAGCGCTCAAAGAAACGTGGCTATATAGTAAGTAGGCATAAGTTTTAATTCGTTAAGTAAAAAAAATGATAGACAAAGCAACACAGGAAAACCTGCAGATCGTAAAGAATTTATTTGCAGCATTTGGCAGCGGTGACAAGAAAGGCCTGCTGGCGCTGGCTGCTGAAGATATTGAGTGGGTAACGCCAGGAGAAGATTGGGCGCTGGCCGGCACGTACCATGGGCATGCGGGAATGGAGGATTTGCTTCAGAAGTCTTCTGAAATGCTGGAAACTTCCTTCCCGAAGCCCCCCGAATTCGTAGCAATGGGAGACCGGGTTATGGTCATCGGCTTTAGTACGGGAAGAGTAAAAGCCACAAATAAGACGTTTAAAGACCATTTTGTTATCGCCATAACCGTTCGAAATGGTCAGGTGACGCACGTTCGGGAGTATCTTGACACGCTAGCTTTTGCCCGGGCCTCAGAGATGCCTGGGAACGCCAAGTCTGAAGGATAATTATTTTAAAGATTCAGGTTTATACACAGAGGCTGTATCATTATCAGCCTCTTTTTTAATATTCGATTCTATACTGACGATAAAAAAAGCTAAGACTACTCATCAGTAATCAAATCAATATCTGTGTTTATTTGTTAACTCGATATGCAACAGCATAAAGATATATTAACAACCATTTTGCTTGTCGCTACACAACGCGGACCTGAAAAAAGCACATGTCCATCCGAAATTGCGCGCAAGCTATTTCCTGACGACTGGCGTAAACATATGAAAGATGTAGTTGATGTGGCTATTGATTTGCATAACCAAGGCGAAGTGGCGATAACACAGGGAGGAATACCTATTGACGTGAATCACATTAAAGGGCCTATCCGCATTAAAATCATCTAAATTTGATATCATGCAAAAACCATATTCATCTGGAACCATTCTTTTCCCATTGGCTACGCTCCGGGCATATTATGTTCATTTGAAAATGTACATAGTTATTAAATTCCCTTTATGACAATACTATAGTAGTGACGAATGCAAAAGTCTGTTGCGCATTTAGCATATCATATACTGCTTTTAACATTAACCAAAGGCATTTGTTCCTTTTGAACAATAGCTATGAGTAGATAACTTAATCACTATTGTGATTCATTTTATTTATTAAGTTTGTATTCAATTTTATCATATTGGCAACCATTAAACAATTAGCAGGGCAAACATTATGGTATGGCATAAGTAATATTGGGGCAAAGTTTCTGAATTATCTACTCACCCCACTTCTTACTTATCTGATGACAGATACATCAGGTGTACAGGACTACGGTGACTACAGCTTATTATATTCTTGGATTGCAGTTGTTAATATTCTATTTGTTTACGGGTTTGAAACAGGTTATTTCCGCTTTTCGAACAAAGAGGGAATAGACCGTAAGTCTCTTTTTGAAACGGCATTTGGATCGCTTATAATCAGTACGTTAGGTTTGTTTTTTTTGTTCTCCTTTTTCCGGATGCCGATAAATAATTTTTTGAACTTGAGAGAGCATCCGGAATATATCACGTGGTGCTTATGCTTGATAGGGTTAGATGCGATAAGTACAATTCCATTTGCCAAGTTACGTCAGGAAAATCGACCAAAAAAGTACGCGCTGATTAAATTGTGTGGTATTCTAATAAATATCTTATTTACTTTATTCTTTTTGATCTGGCTGCCTAAATATGCAGATAACCATCCCACTGGTTCTATTGCGATGTGGGCCAGGGGCAATAGCCGTGTAGGTTTTCTTTTATTGTCTAATGTGTTACAGAACATTTTTGTGTTCGTGATGCTTTATGCAGAGTGGAAGGATTTCAGGTTTAATTTTAATGGAAAAATATGGAGAGAGCTGTTTTTGTATAGTATGCCTATGATTTTTATAGGTTTGGCGGGCATGATTAACGAAGTAATGGATCGACAGATGCTAGCTAAGCTCCTGCCTATAGGTATTGATGCTAAAAGAGTAGTTGGAATTTATTCGGCGAATTATAAATTGGCTATTTTCATTACGTTATTTGTACAAGCTTTTAAGATGGCTGCAGAACCTTTTTTCTTCAACCAGTCCAAAGAAAAAAATGCAACCTTACTTTATGCGCGGGTGATGAAGTGGTTTGTAATTACCCTTTCTTTAGCGTTTCTGTTTTCAGCTTTATACCTTGATCTTTTAAAATATGTGATTGGTGTTTCCTATCGTTCTGGACTAACCATTGTTCCGATCCTGTTGTTCGCTAATATTTGTTTAGGGATTTATTATAATCTGTCTGTGTGGTATAAGTTAACAGACCGTATGCGTATGGGGCTATATATCACATCTTTCGGCGCAATTATTACCTTGACAGGTAACTATTTTTTCATTCCACTGTATGGAATGTATGCAGCCGCATGGACTACTTTGGTCTGTTATGCTACTATGGTGATAATAACCTATTTTATGGGGCAAAGATACTTTCCGGTTCCCTATCCTGTAAAAAGAATATTAACCTATTTGAGCATTATGCTTGTATTTTATTTCATTAAAATAAGCGTTGATTCTATATCAGGGTCCTGGACTAACATGATGCAATTGTTGGTGCGTGTGCCAGTGGCTACGCTTTTGATAATTTTATATATATTAATAATAGTAAGAGCGGAAAGAAAGGAATTGAAAACAATGCCTTTCATTAGTAAATTGATAGCGTAAATTTATCAATATCTGGGATCATTGGTGATGCTGTTCAATTATTCAAAAAATAGAAATTTAGCATTATTATGTTTTCCAGGTTTATATTTGATTATCCTATTTATATGAAAAATGCTTTATTAACACTATTTACCATTGTTTTCGTATTTAATTATTGCGCCGCACAATCTGTTTCTGATCCATTAAAAGCATCATTTGTAACAACAGACATTGTTAACTTTTGGAATGCATTTGATAAAATGGATAAAGATTTGCAAACTAATCCTTTTGAAGATTTCTATCTGAAACCAGGATCATCCGGTTTGGAGGCATTTACGAAAGGTAGGATAGAAGATGCTGTTTCTTTACTTAATACTGTTCGGGAACGAAAAAGTGACTATGTAAAAGCCAGGCCAAATAGTCTAAATATGCTGGACAATGAAAAGAAGTGCCGGGCGGCATTTATGGCGCTGAAATATCTTTATCCTAAGGCTGTTTTCCCTAATGTGTATTTTGTAATTGGAAGATTTAATTCTGGAGGACACTCCAATCCTAAAGGATTAATCATTGGAGCCGAGATGATTCAATCAGTAGCAGTGCCGTATATTGTTGCTCATGAACTTATCCATTATCAGCAGGACAGTATTCCCAGGAAAAGCCTTAATCTACTCGCTGCTTGTATTAATGAAGGCAGCGCTGATTTCATTGCAGAACTCATTTCTGGTGGAGGCCCTAATAAACAAACGCATAGTTATGGCAATGCCAACGAAGCTAAATTGTGGATAGAGTTTAAAGCGATCATGGAAGATCGTGAAGATAGCCATGACTGGATGTATAACTATAAACCAAAGAACGGATATCCACCTGATTTAGGTTATTGGATTGGCTATAAAATTACAGCAGCTTTTTATGAAAAGGCAACTGATAAGAAAAAAGCTATAGCAGCCATTCTTCATATAAAAGATTTTAATAAGTTCCTGGAGGATAGTGGCTATTCTTCAAAATCAGGTAAAGAACATTGATCTTTCTGTTGTAACGGAGTAGATGAACGCTATCATACAGAATAATATGATAGCGTTCAGCACCTATTAATGTATACTAAATGCACCTACAGGCAGTTTGAATCCAAAAAACGCAAATTTTCTGCCGTCAAATGTATTTATGCCGTAACCGAGCTGCACAAAGTCCTGGAAAATAGAAAATACAGCGCCAATACCAAGTTCCATAGCGCCATCGCTATTAAAATCTAATGCAGAGAAATTAAGGCCAAGTCCGGGAGCATACAGTTTATGATAACTTAAGCTAGCCCTTGCCTTTTCTGCACTTTTCCAGAAGCCTTTTAATAAAATGCTGTAAGAAGGCGCATAGCGAAAAAATGCTTTTCCATCAGAATGTTTAAATATCGGATTGGGGCTAACAAATAGAAATCCTACAGCTGTTCTGGCGTATACTTTACAAAAGTAGAGTTTATAGCTTGGTGATTCTTTTACTTCGGGTGTAGTACCTAGGTTACCAATAGCAATTTTGATGGTTACATCATTGCCAAGATCACGGGGGCCAGCAGTATTTAAATCAATAACAGTAGTATAGGTCATCTCATCAAATGATACCTTTTTCACTTCATTTGTAAAATCCAAAGTTTGCTTTACCAAGCTATCACCTATAGTTAACCTATCCAATATGCCAGAAGCTAAATTTGGTATACCCTGAAGGTCACTTTTCACATTTACCGCTAACGATTTAAAACTTGTGGCAATATCAATTATCCGGGCTTTTAGCCCACTACTTATTGTTCCGCTTTTTTCATTGATCTTATTGCTATATTCAGCTAGTGCAAGGTTAAGCGCATCCGTTTCCTGGATAAGTTCTGCAACATCTTTATTGATATCCAGCAGTAGCTCTGCTCCATCAGTAGTAGGTGGTCTGTCTTGATTTTTGTCTACATAGCCCTGTACCAATTGCAGGTAATTATTAATTGTAGTGTGTGCTTCTTCGGCCAGTTGTTTAACCTCTCCAAGATCATTTGCACTATTTGATTTTAATGTTTCTAATTTCCCATAAATTGTTTCTATTTCTTTAAAAGATTTTAGGTTTTTTACTCCACTGATTATTTTGCCTACATTAATCTTTGCACTTTGAATGGCTTGCGGTATACCGTCCTTGTCCGCTATGCTAGTTAGCCTGGCAATCTCTTTTAATTCATTCTGCTGCGCAGCTGTAAGCACCACTTGAAAGCGTTCTACAGTTGTTGCAGGTTTGGTTGTAAAACTGTCAAATCCTGGAACATGGATCGAATTAGATTCCTGTTTATTGGTAATCCAGGCACCAAGCTGCACATAAATTCCTTTTGCTTTAGCTTCTGCTTTTAATCGCTGTTCTAATTTGTCTAATAGTAAGGCTGCTGTTTTAAATAGGTTAGCATACTGGACTATTATTTCTGGAGGGCTGCCCAATGATCTAAAGATAATTTTCCCCTCTGGGTCATTCAAAATTAAATTGGTAAGCTGGCTCTGCTGTTGGAGAAGCGGAATATAAGTTTTGGGTGCCCCACCTGCTCTATAGGCCTCAATTGCATTGGCCACGTTACTCATCGACTCCTTTTCTGCTAATAAGATTTTTTTGAGTGCGATCATCCGCTTTAAAATATCAGCACTAAATGATTCGCTTGCCAGCGATTGTAACTGGTCTTTATCTATAGTCAGTTCTAACTTACTATTGGGGTCTACGACCCTGTATTCAGGTTTTAACGTGATACGTTTTCCATCTTCATCTATTTCTACGATGTTTAATAGTTGATTTTGCTTGGTAGCTGTATTACCCTGGCTAAAACAATTGCAGATGCTGCTTAATAAAATGAAGCATGTAAGTAGGTAGAAATTTCTCATAATGCTGGATTATAAGATTCGGAAAGCATAAAGGTTGGTACTACGTCTGATAAGTCGTTCTGATTATTAATTGCTACAATTATCCCATCAAATGAAATACCTAAAGACTTCCAAACCCCATTTTTATCAGTTGGCGGGATGTCGGGTGCTAATGGCAGATAATTTAAATGTGTAGCTACTGTAATATGTAAAACATGACGCCAGTCAACGGCATATTGCACAGCATGAGTGGCCAGATGATATGCTGCAGCGGTATTGCCCAGCACTACAAAATAGACGTTTTCATTTGGTGTAATCAGCGCTGTCAGATCCTCCGCTATAGTTAGTGGATCGTTTAGGGTAATCAATGGATTTGGCATAAGCGTTTGAAATTTAGATGGTAAAATGTGATTCTTAAAAAATTAAAATACTTCTTGTTTCTATATTAATTTCTGATATAATTTTATTTTAATTTAAATATCATGCTAACTAAAAGATTAATCAATACCTACTTATAGGTATTTGGCTGCTCCGTAGATAGCTTTATAATTAAATATAGAAGTCTAAAAGTAGGGTATCTGTATGCTAAAAATTAATAGCAATTTCTTGTCATTTACAGTTGGGGGATTGATCAATTTGGCAATGACTGCCTACCTATAAATACAGTAATAATTAATGAAGAGCGAAGCTTTATTGTATTTTAATTATCTGTGCTAAGTTTTAGTAAATCAACCGGTTAATGATAACCTGTGATAGCTATTAATTGCTATTGATGCACCTGTATCTTCTTGCTAATTTTATATTATTCTAGCTTAATCCAGGCGATGAGATTTTCAATATTTAAATTCTTTCCTGGCTAAAAAATACTTGATTCTTTTAACTAATAGCTTCAATAACTCTGTGAACATGAAAAAAATAATTTTAGGTATTTCCTGCATCCTGATCATATGGATTTGTGGAACAAAATGGATAAACCCTTCGTGGTCATATCCCTGGGAACTTTTTAAGGCAACTAAAGACACCAAGAGCACGATTGCTTACTCGTCATATAATGATTGCTGGGAAAATTTTAGAATAGATTTCCCCTATCATATACAAACTATAGGCGTAACTGCAGAAAATAATGATGGCAGCAGGGTGATTATCATCTCTGAACCACCCCCTGAAGTGAGTAAAGAAGCGGTTGTTGGCGTGTTTAGCCATTTTAAAGCCGAGGTGGAAGAGAAAGTTAACCCGATTGGTGTAGACGGATGGGTCAAAGATCTGGTGGTTGTAATTGCTGGCGGCTCGTGGCGTCAACAGCAATTTGCTATTAATCAACTATATAAATATGTATACGGGTCGACTTATAAGCCTTATTTTCTTAACCTTTCGGAGAAATCTGCAGTTGATCATGAAAAACTGCTTGATGTTAACTTTTCTGTATCGGCAGCAGAGCTTGATAGCTGGTTTTTGAAAGAAAATGAAGATCAGTGGCTTGTTAGTCCGCACGATAATGAGCAACAAGGCAACTTTAAGGGGTTGTTAAATCAAGATAAATATGGCGTTTATTATAGTCAGACTCCTGGCTTTGTAATTTGGGTTATACCAAAAGGCGCTATTAATGAATTTAAAGAAGAGGCCCGGCAGTTTGTGCTTGATTCTGATGTGATATTAGGCGCTATAGCTAGCCAGAATAATATTGCAATTATCGGGCGGGAGAGGCAGACTAATATCTTTGCCTTGCCGCCATTAAGGGTCGAAACCATTTTTCAGCTAGCCGCTTCAGATAAAAATCAAATCAGCCAAAGCTACGAGCGTGTGAATATGTTTGCCGGAAAACTACCAGGTGGAAAAGATTGGGCCCCTATATATTTAAGTAATGACCTAATCAATACTGAGTATGGCAGCTTGTTAAATATTACAGATCAAATGTTAAAATCATGGTCGGAACACGGACAAATAAGTTATCAAAACTTTCAATATAAAAAACCTGGTGCAGATACATTCCCTTTTCCTGGTCCGCTTTCGAAACAAATTAATAGCGATGCGGTAACTTTTAATTGGAATACCAAAGGTGCAGCTTATCTGGTTAATTATGGTGATTACGAGGTTGCTGCATTGAACAGAACCGGTTCTTTACCAGTTACCTATATTCCTGAAGGGGTTGATGAAGAGAGTGAGGTTTACCATACAACAAGAGAATGTGAAGAGAAATATTATGATTTCTTCTCCTCTTTTCAAGATCCTAATTTGATACGGGTTGTTCAGTATGCGGCTTTATATCAAATGTTTAGTGCTTTTAATGTTACTGCACCTGGCCATGAAAATATAGCCGTTTTTCCAGAAGAGGATGTTCCTGAAACATATACCAAATTACTGATCAATAAAATTCAAAATAATGAAATAAAGGATGACCGTACACTGGATATGTTTATTAATATCAAAACATATGGCGATTATTTCAATTACAGGCTAGAAAGCTATAGATACAATAAAGTAAAAATAGCTTTGGAAAAACTGCAGCCTGAACTCCTGAAAATTCATGATTTAGTAGGTGACGATGGTATTTCCATTCTCATCAATTTAATTGCACATCCAAGAGGTGATTATTTTGCGAAGGTTGAGGGGCTGGCCGATAAACTTAACCCTCAGGATACAGAAGTTATCCAATCTTTTCTACTCAAAAACAAGGAGTTTTTAGATGATATTAATGCTGGTATAGATATTTTAGGATTGTCAAGATCAGCGATTAAGGATAAATATGTTGCTTCGTACAGTGACGTCTCCTCCAAATGGATAAAAACTCCGTCTGTTGTAGTTTCGTGGTCCCTTGATTCCATTCTTTCTGTGGGCGGACATAATATAGAAGCAAAAATGCTGGGTGTTTTAGAGGATCGCAGTCTAGCTGCCGGAACAGTAAATGTTGTTGAAGAGCGGGGTGTAAAAAAACTACTGATAGCCCATCAGGATATTGATAAAGTAAATAGGGCAATGATCCGGGAAATTGAACTTAAAGGTGACCTTGGTGTGCAAAAATTGGATACCCGTTTGCTGAATGGAACAATCCGTGACCGGAGAGTGGTGTTTCCCCATTTTCCCAGGTCTGCCCGTGGTTTCAAACCAGAAAAAGCGCAAATAGCCAAATTGGTAAAAGATGATATATTACTTTCTCCTCGTGGTAATCCTTTAAAATTAGTTACAATCAGAGGCGAAGATTTTGTAACACTGCCTAATTCGCCAAATATTTTATACCCCAGGGCGAGTGTTAATTCTATTGAAGCGATAAACTCGGCAATGAAATCACGCAGGATTATAGATGGTGAGCTGAAAATAATATCATTTGTAGAAGACCAGACCACAACAGATATATTTAATAACTATTGTAGAAATAGCTTCTTAAGGCCTGATATTAATTCGATTGCTGATCTTGCTACTGTGTTCTCTAAAAATCCAAGAAAGACATTTAATTTAGTAGGGCACATTGAAGACGGGGCTATTTATATGCCTGATAAAGGAGTGAAGTTGCCTTTATTAGAGATTGAAAGGGTTGCAAAAGAAAATAACGTCAATTATATGATTGTCGGTTGTGAATCTGCATTTGAAAAGGGGAGTGGCAGCAGCGGTTTTGTTTCTAAAATAAATTCTGTGGACGTTGCAGAAGCTTTAGGTATGGCGGTCGAGTCCCCTAAAAATACCTATAGTTTTATTCACAATCTTGCAAGGAACAGCGATCTTAGAGTTGTAATCTATAAGGTTCCTATTAGAGATCTTGGATTTGCAACTGCCCAAAGAAATAAAAGGATTGCCGTCATCAGTGGAACGGCCTTTGGTATTGCTGCGGGATCTGCAATAGTGATCGCAATTGCATCAGATGATGATGATGAAAAACAAGGATAGAAAGTAGAAATTACCGTTCATGTTATGAAAACACCCAAAATTAATGATGTTATTGGTCTACTGTATCATTCAGAACCAGGTATGCTAAAACATTTGAATCTGAAGTTTCCCGATTATAAAGAGGTTCTGAAGCCTGGGAAGGAGCTGGGAAGCTACGATGATATACAAAGTGCTAATAGCAAAACAGTGCTGGATGACGCTGAAAAAGAAAAGATAGCAAGCGATCTGGTGGTGAGGGCTACTGTTTGCCTTGCGGGGCTAAGGGCTGTATTAAAAATCTGTGATGTGAATCTGCCCCCTTTAAAAAAGCGGCTTAAACGGCTGGGAAATATTCAACTTGCCAGTCAGCTGATCGTTGCCATAAGCGGTGCTACATTATTAACCAAAGAAGGAAGTACCCTTCCATACATGAATATTGTAATTGGTCTGCTAACCTTGATTGGATCTATCTTAACGCTTTATATACAGCATAAATCTGGTACGGTACTTAACAATTCGCAAAGTATCTTTAGTATGTACAATACATTAATTGATCATCGGTTTGCTGCCGAAGCATTGAAACAAGAGATTGAAATAGAGATGAAAATTTTTGATCAGCATGTACCGCCCGAAAAATTGTTAGATATGATTAATCAAGCCAATAAAATCTGTTTAGAAATCAAGGTTACATTAGAAAAAATTTAGAAATAGGAAAAGTAAATCAACCATTGCATCTGGTAGTAGAACAATGGTTGATTTATTAAATGATTATTATAACTGTCCGTATAAGACCTCTTTTTTTATTGCGTTTTATGTTTACATCAAATTCATGCTATGATTAAGCCCAATTAGCAACCTCAATTCGCCAAACTTTAGCACCTCTGATAAAACCTGCATTATTTGAAATAAATGCCATTTTCTAAATCAGCAAGTAAAGTTGATTTTGCAGGGTTCCAGTTAAGGCGTTCCCGGGTTAACTTATTTGACGCCGGACAGTCTATACCTGCAAAGCCAGCGAACCAGCCGAAATGTGCTGGCGCTTCTTCTGGTGATTTAGCTACTACAGGAATATCAAGGTGTTTACCTATTGCCTCTGCGATTGATTTAAATGCAATTTCCTCTTCCGCAACACCATGGAAACGAGCACCGGGTGTAGCATGAGCTAAGGCCAGCCGATATAGCTTTGCAGCATCTAGCCGATGAACGGCGTTCCAGCGATTTAATCCCTCACCGATATAGGCGGAAACACCTTTTTCACGAGCTATTTGGATCAGTATTGGAATAAATCCATGAAGATCGCCTTCACCATGCACAGAGGGGGAGAGGCGGACTACGGCTGCGTTTACTCCAAGGGCTGCCGCTGCATCTGTTGCTTGTTCAGATAATCGGGGAAATTCGGGATGGAACGGAGGGATAATGTCTTCTGTAGCAAGCCGACCCGGACTAACCAGCGCAGCACCGGAAGTGATAATAAAAGGGCGGTCAGTGCCTGTCAATTCATGGGCAATAGCATTGATTGCTTTTTCATCGATCTCACATACTTCCTTATATCTTGTGAAGTCGTGGATAAATCCGGTATGGATCACCCCGTCGGAGGCTGCAGCACCGCTCCGTAAGCTGTCCAGATCTTCGAGATCACCCAGGTGTACTTCTGCCCCTGCTGCTTTTAGCGCTGTGGCACCAGCATCCGAACGCGCCAGGCCTAACACTTGGTGGCCGGCACTAAGTAATTCCTGCACAATGGCAGAACCAATGAAGCCTGTGGCTCCTGTTAAAAATACACGCATATTCTGTTTTCTTTAGTCATACAAATATGGTAGTGATTGATCAGCATAATTTAGCCAAATCCACTTTTGCTGTAGCCAAAAAAAGCAATTCATCTTATTTTGAAAGAAGGCGTATTACAAAAAGGTGCTCAGCCTGTTGTAATACGCCCGGCCTGATAGTTTTCAGAACCTTTTTATTGCTTATCGGATCTGATAGTTTAATCCTATTCTAAAATTAAAGGGGTCACCTAAACCTCCGGTTGTTGTGCTGGACCTGCTCCCTGTAAAATAGTGTTTGTTAGTGAGGTTATAAGCATTAAATTGAAGGTTGTAACGACCTTTCTGGTAATTAATGGCTACATCCAAAACGGTGTACTGAGGGAAAACAAAGTTCTGGTTACTAACTAATCCTACCTGATTACTTACATAACGGACACCGCCAGCCAGACCTAAACCGCTAAGGGCTTTAGTACCCACATTATATTTTAACCAAAGATTGGCCATATGTTTTGGTGCGTTTGCAAAGCGGTCGCCTTTTTTACCATAAGCACTTGTACTCAAGAGAACATGTTCGTTGTAGGCATACCCGGCTATGATGTTAAAGTTTTGTACCGTACCAGTTGCTGAGAATTCTATCCCCCGGCTCCTGGTACCGTCAATTGCTGCCTGCCGATGAGAGTTTTCTTCTGTTGGAGCAGCAGTGAGGATGTTTGCATATTTGATCTCATATACAGACACAGTAGCGGATAATTGCTGGTTAAAAAAATCAGTTTTAGATCCTAGCTCATATTGTGTTGCAGTGCGTGTAGGAAATGGGCCGCCTGATAATACATTATTAGAGGTTTGAGGATTAAACGATCGCAGGTATGTCCCATAAATAGATAAGTTGGTTAGTGGCAAATAGACTAGACCGACCCTTGGTATCCATCCAGAGGCTTGTAGTTGATCACCTTGTTTGTTGTCTCTGTCAGAAAGCGGGGTTTCCTTGCCATCGTAGTTATCATATCTTACAGAAAGCAGGGTTTTAAATTTTTGGCCAATACTGATTTGGTCCTGCACGTACAGACCGATCAGGTTGGTGACACGTTTATTATCATCCGACTCTTCGGCAGCAATACCTGTACCCGGGACATCGTTGCTGTAATCGGGATTAAAAATGGAAATGCGTGTAGACGGCTTGTATTGGTAATCATTTTTTGTCCACCCATAACGGTTATAGTCGGCCCCCACAATAAACTGGTGCTTTAATAACCCTGTTTCGGTTTGGTATGCAGCATATGCAGTGGTTTGAAGACTAAACCGGTCGGTTTCCCAATCCTGATAGGCCCTGCTAACCGAATCATTTTTGATTTTACCGGCAGTTATATGATCAGTATAATCGAGTACATTTCTCACTGCACGCTGTACTATTGTTAATTTTAGTTTCTCGTTAAATTTGTTGTTAAACGTTAGCGTGGCTGATGAGTTAGTGGTCTTTCCATAATCCGTCGGACTTTGGATGGTGAGGTTATTTGGGTAGTAATCAAAATCAAAAGTTCCGTCGGGCCGGGTACGTATATATGTACCATTGTCATATTGGTGGACGGCTTTCTGATGGGCAAAATTTACCTCCAGGTTGAGATCGGTAGCAGCTGAAAAGAGGTAGGTTAAGGATGGAGCAAAGAAAATATTTTCTTTATCCTGGTTATCACGGAAGCTCTCTGATTTATCGTACCCGATGATAGCACGGTAGAGTAACTTTTTATCTTTACTCAAAGGCCCGGTAAAGTCTGCCGATGCTCTGCGGAAATTCCAGCTTCCTATAGACAAGTCGAAGTTATACTGTGCGGTTGCCAACGGCTTTTTTGTAATAAAATTGATTACCCCGCCTGGTGCGCCTTCGCTAAAAAGAGCACCGGAGGGGCCGCGGAGCAGTTCGACAGACTCTACATTATACAGCAGCGGTTGCTGGCTCCATAAAAATAGATTACCTCTGATACCGTTGTATAGCAGGAAGCTGGCATCATTAGGAGAGTAGGCCGTAAAACCGCGCATAGTAAACGAGCCATTGCCATTATTGGCTTTCATGCCTGTAAAAGTATTGGCAAGTTCGTTTAGCGTAAAAGCTTGTCTATCCTGCATCACTGCTGAAGATACTATTTGTACAGACTGTGGTGTAGATAATAGGGGGATATCCATCCTGGTAGCTGTTGCAGATTGTTTATTCTGATACTTTTTTGTACGGTTAAAGATGGAAACTTCTCTTAGTTCTTGCTTAGTTTCTGAAAGCTGAAGGTTAAGGAAGGTGTTTTTTCCTTGCGTTAAAACCAGGTTTTGTTTATGGGCGACGTAGCCTATATTGGAAACGATAAGCACGTAATTGCCTGGGGGAACGCCGGCAAAGCTAAAACTGCCGTCGACTGCTGTTTTTGTGCGTATCCCGGTATTTTGCAATTGGACCGTCGCGTCTGCAACAGGCTCATCTGTAGAGGTCATAATGCGGCCTTTTAAGCTTCCTGAATTGGATTGGGCAAAAGAATAATGAGTAATAAATAGGAGTACTAATATGATAGTGCAAATGTTGATCTTCATTTGAATTGTAAAATTTGCTAAAGCAGAACCATCCATTTGCATGATTTAGCATACAGCGGTGATGGTTTCGATATGAAATGATATTTAATTTATTCCAGCACGATTTCGGCCATTAAAAATGGGTTGTACACAAATTTGTTTGCGACAGGAAATAGGCTGGAAATGATAAAAAAGGTTATGCAACCAATTTCTGTGGTGGTTTGAAGATGTCGTTAGTAAATATCGAAGGTTTAAATTTCAGGTAGAAAGGATTGAAGTTTTGAGGACCTCTGTTAACTATTGACCCATTTAATTCTAACCTGTTCAGTTTGCAAAAGAAGAGTACGTTTGCTTTCTCTTGATTTTCTGCCCGTTGTTTTTCTTCATTCTGTTCTGCTTGTCTAAGCTTTTTTGCCAGGAAACACCGACCGTTACAATGCAGCTGTGGTTTATCTTTATTTACACATAAGGAGGCAGCAATGTAGTTTTGATTAATGTTAAAAGCCAGGATTATCCCTAACTTATTAAAGGACTGCACGATGATCAATAATAGTAATAGAAGACAAACTGATTTTCTCAAATGTTGCTGTTTTACGGGTGCAAAGGTATAATTTTTTATTGCTTCAATTTATTTCTTTTATTAAAGATATAAGGAGCAGTGCAGGATAATAATCTCCATTTGAGGACAATTTCAGAAACAACTGGCGGATTAATTTTTAATGTTTTATGGAATTAAACAGTAAATTCGCGTCGAATTAGAAAAAGTATAACTAGTTCTTGTAAGTTCTTTTTTAAAATTTCATTAACAATAAAGGTCTTGCTTAATTGCAGGATAATAGGGAACCATGTGAAGATCATAGACTGTCGCGCAACTGTAAGTAACTCGTTCTCGTTACAAGTCATATACCTGCCTTTTTACTGAAATGGCAATGCTTTCGCGATTTGAAGCTAGGATCAAGGTTAAAAATATTGAACTTAATCCTAATGGGATGATGCTGTTAACTTGCTATCAAAACGCCAATTGATACTGAAGATTTTCACCGCTTATTCGCTGCACTGTATACTTAGCAATCATGCTCACAATTTATTAGTAGTGGTCACAGTCCTCTATTAATGAACGCCTGAGGATGAGTTACTTATTTTTAATTCCATTTTTAAAAGCGTTTTTATAAATACAATATGCTTAAAGCAGAAAATCTAACCAAAAAATTTGGTAACCATACGGCCCTTGACAGGCTCAGTTTGGAAATAAAAAGAGGGGAAGTGTTTTGTCTTTTAGGATCTAATGGGGCAGGCAAGTCTACAACAATCAACATATTTCTTGGTTTTATACCGGCAAGCAGCGGTCGCGCTTTTATAGACGGGCAGGAGGTTACTTTAAATAATCAAGCAACCAGAAACCTTGTTGCCTACATCCCTGAAGTGGTTAACCTGTATGCAACCCTTTCCGGAATGGAAAACCTGGAATTTTTTAGTGGTCTGTCCGGGTACAATTACTCCAAAGAGGAGCTAACCTTTTTCATGGAGACTGCAGGACTGCAACGTTCGGCAATTCACAAACGTGTCTCTTCTTATTCTAAAGGGATGAGACAGAAAGTAGGCATTGCAATTGCACTGGTAAAAAAAGCAAAAGCTTTATTCCTGGATGAACCTACATCAGGGCTCGACCCGCATGCGAGCAGCGAATTTTCACAGATCATTATGAATTTAAGCGCGCAGGGCGTAAGTACGCTTATGGCTACCCATGATTTACTGATGGCAAAAAACCTGGGTACCAGGATTGGTATTATGCACCAGGGTGCTTTGAAGCATAATTTGTTGTCTGATGAGGTTTCACATGCAGACCTGACAAGGTTGTATATTGATATTGTTAAGGAAAACCTATAGATGATCAAGCTGATATTTAAGAAAGAATTGAAAGAGCTGTTCCGAACAGCTAAAGTAGTATGGATGCTTGGTGGAATTATTGTGTTGCTGCTGCTGGCACTTTACAATGGAAATGCCTATTATCAGAACCATAGCAGTTTAATTAAGGAATCGCAGGAAATGACGTATAAGCAGTTCATTTCTCAGGGAGATAAAAACCCCCACCTGGGTGCACACTTTGGCTTTTATGCATATAAGCCTACTGCCGATCTGGCTATGATAGAGAATGGTATTGAGGACTATACAGGTAATTCCTTTTATCTCGAACCACATAAAAGAGGGGTAGTAAAATTTAAGGAAATTAGTGACGCTACGGGATTAAGAAGTTTTGGTTTCCTGAATATTGGCTATCTGGCAGAGTTCATTCTGCCGCTTTTTATTTTTCTGATCTGCCATAATATTTTCTCTAAAGAATGGGAGAATGGGACTATAAAGATGCTGTTAAGCTCTAAGGCAAGCTCCCGTCAAATCTTTATTGGTAAATTATTGTCTTGCCTTGCACTGGTGATAGGCCTTGTTGTTTTAATTGCAGTTTCTTCACTCTTCTTATTTCTTAAGGAGAGCGATCCTGCAGGTTTTATGAGCCGTGTATTGCCTGCTTTTAGCTGTTACCTGTTGGGGCTGTCGATCTTTGCTGTGATGATGACAACTATCGGGGTAAGTGTTTCACTGCTTACCCGAAGTGCGAACTTATCGCTGATTGTGCTTTCAGGATTTTGGCTGATTGGTGTTTTTCTTTTACCCAGGTTAGCAGGGGAACTGTCTAAGCATATCCATCCTTCGATTACCTCGCTCGAATTTGAGAATGAAACATTTAATGAAAAACAATATGGTGCAGGAAAGGAAGGCCACAAAGATGTTCGCCGTGAAGCGCTATTGCAAAAGACGATGAGGCAGTACCATGTAAATAAAATTGAAGATCTGCCAGTGTTCTTTATCCCGATTACTATCGAATTTTTCGAAGAATCTGATGGAGTGGTAATGGATAGAGCTTATAAAGCAGTTGATGATACCCAGGCAGGACAGGATAGGCTGGTTTTAAATAGCGCATGGCTGACGCCTTTTCTTGCTTTTCGGGATTTTTCTATGCGCATGACAGCAACTGATATGACTACGCATAACGATTTTACGGCGAAGGCTGAAAGCCATAGAAGGAAAATAGGGGTGATTGTGGACGATTATTATCAGAAGAATACTGTTGCAGGTAATTCGTTTTGGAAAACGGTGCCACAGTTTTCTTATACAGCACCAGAGATTGGCTGGAGGTTGTCTAATGCTGCCAATTCTATTTTAATCTTGTTGGGGTGGACTTTGTTTTCTGTGTGTCTTATGGTATATGCTTACCGAAAAATGAGTGTGTAATAGATTAAACCAGCATGAGATTTCATGTCAGAATCAGCAATACCTATTAAACAAGCTTCATCAGTTTTAAAAATAACTCTATTCTAATGAAACCTGCACAAGATAATAGCATCCGAATAGCAATAAAAATTATGCAAGCCTCGTCACTTTTAAAAAAAAACCTATTCTAATGAAATTAGCAGTTATTAATATATTATTTAAACATGAGTTCAAAGTCCTGTCGCGGAGCAGGGTGCTGGTTTCTTTAAGTACACTGATTGTTTTTATTCTTGTATCTGCCTTGTGGATTGGCGGTAGTATGCTGCACAAGCAGGAACGGACCATCGTTAAAATAAAAAATACTGAGAAGGAGATTACTGATAGTCTAAAAACCAGGATTAAACGGGTTGAAGCAAATGGTATGGTATATCCTGGTTTTATATGGGATGACCCAACTTTTGCGTATAATACAGCGCGAAATGAAGGGCCGAAATATGCGTTAAAGAAGCCTTTTTCATTGCAGGCGCTTAATGTTGGGCAGAGCGATGTGCAGCCCTTTTATTATAAGGTTTATATTAATAAAAAGCAGTACCTGACCTTTGAGTCTGAGATTGAAAATAGCTTTTTGCAATTTGTAGGTAATTTTGATTTCGCTTTCGTAGTGATCTATCTTTTTCCATTGCTCATTATCGTGTTTAGTTATAATGTACTGTCAGCTGAAAAGGAACAGGGGACATGGGTTTTACTAAAAACAAGTAACCAGTCTATCGCGCAGATGATGATTTGCCGTATTGCAATCCGCTACTGTCTGTTTACCGGGTTTTTCTGGTTAATTGTTACGCCTATTTTAACAGCTTTAATTGGAAGCAGCTTTCTTTTTACTGCAAATTGGCATTGGCTTGTTGCAGCAGTGTCTATGTATTTTGCTTTCTGGTTTGCAGTAGCTCTGGCCGTAAACAGTTTTTCTATGACTTCAAATGTGAACGCGATGGTGCTGATATTTATCTGGCTGTTTACAGGAATTATCATTCCCAATCTTTTACAAATAGGTTTAAACAAAGTTTATCCGATCCCTAGCAGGATCGATATGCTTACGGCAGAAAGAGATGCTATCAATAAATATTTCGAAAAAGATGGACAGGATTTAACGAAAGATGTATTTAGCAGTCCCCGGGCAATGATCAGACAGGCATCAATTGTTACAGCCGGTATGGTATATGGTTATGGGGTAATTGTATATAAAAGTCAGGAAATCAAAGATGAGGCTTCGTCAGTTGCAGAAGCGAAATTATATGCACAAATCCAAAAACAGCAGGAAGCAATAAGACGTTTCCAGCTCTTTAGTCCTGCATTAATGATGCAAGAAGAACTATCGGCATTATCTGGCAGCCATTGGTATCAGTTTAATCAATTTAGTAAGGATGTTGATACTTTCAGAAAGAAAACACAAGAATTTTATTATCCTAAAATGGCCACCGAAGCTACATACCGGACTTTCACAGTAGCAGACGCAATGGCGATACCACAGTTTCAAGTTAAAGATTACCACGATTTTTCATGGATCAATATGAAAAAAAGCTTTTTGATTTACTTAGGTGTAATTTTTATGCTTGTTTTTATTGGATACCGACGATTGCTGGAAGCTAAGAAATAATTGGCCTGCTGCGGCATGGACACGTTTTAATAGAAAGAATCGGCCGGGATAATTTTAACAATGAGTATTTATAGTTATGTGTTAATCTCTACCATGAGCCGGTACCTAAAAAAAATATGGCTTTTTTTAAGTGGATAAATGGTATTGCCGGGTTAAGTTCTGCTGTGGTAGGCTGCCTGTTGATTTACAAAGCTTTGACATAAGCAATTGTTTTAAACGGATTAACGAAAAAAAATAATCCCTATATTAGCGGCGTCCAATGATGAAGCTATTAAGGAAGAAATTATTAAAAAACATTTTTGGTGTGACACTGCTCAGTATCATGCTCATCAAAGTATTTTCCTTTGCTATTTCTCATTTTTCGTCGTGCCATGATACTTTCGCTATTGAAAAAAGTGCTGAGGAAGGAAAAGATACTAAGGAAGAGCCTCTCGATAAAAAGGAGAAAAAGCTACTTACCTACGGATTATATTCTATTGATCACGGACATGATTTATGGATTAACGATTTGCCGCTAAGCATGTATGCATATATTATGCAAATTGGTAGCCACCCGCTAAAAACGGTTCCCACACCGCCTCCCGACAGATTTTTTATAGTGTAATCGCTACAGTTCAGCTGTGTGTTTCGAAATTTTAATATGCCGTTAAAACGGTTAATCTGATTTACGTAAGCCCTGCTGTTTGTCTTTTGACTGACTGCGCAGCGGTTTACTGACGCATTTGCTGTTTACATGTGATACACTATTCCATTGTATGCAACGGTTTGTATACTGTTCATGAATTAATTTAACAATTCCTATTCTCATCCGAATGAAGAAAAATCATGCTGCAGGAGCTCCAACGCCCTGGCAACGACTTGTACGTATACTTTATTACGAACGCTCTACTATCAATTATATTTACGTTTATGCTATGCTGATCGGCTTAATAGGACTTACCCTGCCGTTAGGCACAAGTGCTGTTTTTAATCTATTGGCCAATGGTGCTATGTATAGTTCTACATATATCCTTATTGCAGTTATTTTGATTGGCATTGTTATCGGCGGACTCCTCCTAATCGGTCAGCTGACGCTTGTTGAGGTGATTGAACAAAAAATATTTGCAAAAGCTGCACTGGAGTTTGCATTTCGTTTGCCTCGTATAAAAAAGCAGGCCCTGGAAGGCGAAAATCCATCGGAACTGGTTAACCGCTTTTTTGATATCCTTACGATACAAAAGGGGCTGACTAAATTATTGGTTGATATTGTGGCTGCGGCAGTGCTGATATTTTTCAGTGTTATCTTGTTATCTTTCTACCATCCTGTATTTATGGCTTTTGGGATTTTTGTACTGCTGTTTATTGTTTTAGTAGGGGTACTGTACTACAGACAGGGATTGAACACCAGCATCGAAGAGTCTGAATATAAGTATGAAGTGGTCGCTTACCTCGAAGAAGTGGCGGGTGACTTAGATGCTTACCGTAATAATGCGGCTAGGTGTAAGGAGGTAATTACGCGAACTGACGAAATAACGGCCAATTATATTCAGGCCCGGAATGACCATTTTGGCATTCTAAAAAAATTCTTCTTCAGCGCTGTAGCTATGCGTACCATCTTAATGGGGTCATTGTTATTGCTCGGTTCCTATTTTGTAGTGGAGCGCGAAATGACATTCGGCCAATTTGTGGCGGCCGAAGTTATTATTGTGCAGATCAGTTATGCAATAGAAAAACTGATGACTAATTTAAATACTGTTTTTGATATGATAACGGGAAGCGAAAAGCTGGCAGTAGTAACCGATCTTGAAATTGAAGAAGGAGATACAACACATGGGTAAAATGAGTAAGAATTTGACCCAGATTAAAAACTGGGAGGAACTAGCCCTTCTATCTAATAGTAAGATACTTAAAGCTAAGGGACCTAGAATGTTGGGTCGCATAATGCTGATTATACTTTTCCTTTTTATTTTATTGCTACTGCTACCATGGAGGCAAACTATTCCCGGGCGCGGTACAGTAACGGCATTACGGCCAGAAGACCGGCCGCAAACTGTACAAAATCAAATTGGCGGCCGTATAGAACACTGGGCCGTTCGGGAAGGGCAGGAAGTAGAAAAAGGAGATACAATTTTAGTGATATCAGAGACAAGTCAGTCTTATTTTGACCCTGAGCTCCCGGTACGTTTAAATGAACAGCTTGATGCAAAGCGGGGTACTGAAACTGCTGCATCACAAAAAATGGATGCAACAAATTCGCAGATCAGAGCTTTAAGCAATGGCTTACGGTTCCAGTTAAATGCAGCGGAGAATAAGGTAAGACAGGCGCAAAACTATGTCAGGATTGATAGTGCAGACCTCCTTGCGGTCCAAAAGTTTTATGAAACAACGAAGGTACGTTTAGAACGCTATGAAGCGGGTTACAAAAATGGTCTTTTCTCTTTAACAGATATTGAAACCCGCAGACTTAAACTGCAGGAAGATAATGCAAAAGTGATCGGTCAGCAAAACAAGTTAAGCAATTCTGTCCAGAACTTGCTCAATTCCAGTATAGAGCTCGATAATATCAGGGCCAAATATCAGGAGTCGCTAGCCAAAGCACAGTCGGACATGAGCTCTGCAATTTCTAGCAGGGCAAGTGCGCAAGGTGATATCGCAAAACTGCGGAACGATATTTCTAATATTAACATCAGGCGTGGCTTATACGTGGTTAGGGCACCGCAAAGCGGGTACGTGGTAAAAACACTGAAAGCAGGAATTGGAGAAAATATTAAGGAAGGCGAATCGGTAGCCACATTACAACCAAAATCACCATTGGTAGCTGCAGAGCTATATGTGAGCGCTATGGATGTGCCATTGATATTGGACACCAGCGATGTGCGGTTGCAATTTGAAGGCTGGCCGTCGGTACAGTTTTCTGGCTGGCCATCGGTTGCTGTTGGTACTTTTGCAGGAAAAGTATCTGCAATAGACCGGGTGAGCAGCACTGGAGGTAAATATAGGCTGCTGATCCGGCAGACGAGTCCGGTGCCAACAAAAGACGAACCATGGCCACCGCAGCTTCGTCAGGGTTCTGGCGTTTACGGCCGTATTATCCTCAGATCAGTACCATTATGGTACGAAATCTGGCGTCAGCTTAACGGCTTCCCGCCAAGCCTTGAAAAAGAGCCTGTTAGTGATAATAAAAGTAAAAAAGAATAATAACGGAGGTCATCAGATGAAGATATATTTCAGGAGGTTTCCTGCCACAGTCGTAATGCTATTGCTGCTGATCGCAACTAAAAATATTGCTCAGACAAAACCTGTAATTGATACTGCACGTGTATTTGCGCTCGAAGATCTGCAACTGCTAGTTTTTAGGTACCATCCGATAGTTAAACAAGCAGCTTTGCTTAGCGAAGCTGCGCGGGCCAATGTACTGCAATCGCTAGGTTATTTTGACCCAGCCCTTAAAGCGGGGTTTAACCGTAAGCTATTTGGCAACACAGAATATTACAATAACTGGAACAGTGAACTTAAAATCCCGCTTTGGCTTGCCGGTGCCGATTTAAAAGTAGGATATGACCGCAGTGTGGGCGACTATACCAATCCGCAGACGCGCACTTCTTCGGATGGATTATCTGGGGTAGGGCTGAGCATCCCGCTAGGACAAGGTTTACTAATTGATGCGCGCCGCAGTACCTTGAGGCAGTCGAAAATAATGGTACAATACGCAGAGGCCGAACAGTTAAAGCAGATAAACAGTGTTTGGTATGCAGTTGTAAAAGACTATTGGAATTGGTATTATGCATACCGGCAGTTTGCATTAATTACAGAGGGGGTAGAACTTGCTGAACGCCGGTTTAAGGCCTTAAGCAGACAGACCGCAATTGGTGATAAACCTGTTATCGATTCGGTGGAGGCTTATATTACGGTGCAGGAACGTATCATTCAGGCAGAAAAGACAAAGATAGAATTACAAAACGCACGGCTAGTTTTGTCTAACCACTTGTGGAGTGAGCAGGGCAACCCATTAGAGCTACCGTTAAATGCAGCACCGCAGACTATAGATGAAAATATAACGAAACCCAGACAGTCAGTTTTACATACACTGGTTGGCCAGGCGGCTAGTGAGCACCCGGAACTTGTTAAGTTGCGCACTAAGAGCGGGCAGCTGGCGATTGAAAGGAGTTACCGGCAAGAGCTGCTCAAGCCTAAATTAAATGTTAGCGGGACCTTAATTTCTAACCGGACAAGCTTCAACGGGAATGTCCCCGGATATTATGATTTTAATTGGAGTAATTATAAACTGGGTGTGGAGTTTGCATTTCCCTTGTTTTTGCGATCGGAGCGCGGAAAACTGCGGGAAGTAAAAATTAAACAGCGGGAGCTGGATTACGACCTTCAGCAAACCGGGCGTGAGATCACAAATAATATCCTTGCTTCGTATAACGACCTTTCTGCCTATTCGTCCCAACTCGAAGTGCAAGTGCAAAGTATCAGCAACCAGCAGACTTTACTAAAAGGGGAAACCCAAAAATTTGATTTGGGAGAAAGTACGCTGTTTCTGATTAATAGCCGCGAATCTAAACTGATTGATATGAAAATTAAACGGGAGAGTATGATATCAGGCTATCAGAAAACACTAGCCGAATTGTATTATAAAGCTGGTACCCGGCAATATGTAACGCAGGATTAGCCGGGGGACAACGGCTGAGTTTATAATATGATGGGCCCCTCTAAGCCCTCAAAATTATTTTAATTTTGAGGGCTTAGGCTTTTTAAGCATTTGGTGTATGTGCTACTTCTATAACCTGGCCATCAGGATCATAGAAATCTACAGTATAGTAATCTTTGGAATAAGGCATTATTATTGGACCACGAATAATTTCGGCCTGTTCTGCCAGAAGTGCCCGATGTACCTCATCTACCTGTTCCTTTATCGTAGCCTGGAAGCAGAGGTGTCGAACACCGAGTGATTTTACTTTTTCTACATCTTTCATTTCCTGGAAGTAGATGACCATACTGCCACAAGAAAAGGACACTGGACTAAGTTGTTCCCACCCAATCAGGGATAGAAAACTGTTATAGAATTTCATTGATCTGAGTAGATCTGATACCCAAAATTCAATATGGTTTATACCCGGTTTTAATTTACTATTCATAATTTCCAATCTTATTTTTTATTTATACTGTAGTAAAGGTGGATATGATATTACCTACCCTTGTTTGATTGCATCCTGCTCCTTGCTTCTAAAATGGCGGGCATACTATCTACGGCCCATTTTTTTAGCATATTGATTGCAGGCAGCAAGGTCTGCCCAAGTTCGGTTAATGAATACTCTACTTTTGGTGGAATCTGCGGATACATTTTTCTATTGATCAGTCCGTCTGTTTCCAAACTTTTTAAGGTCACTGTAAGCATTTTCTGCGATATGCTTTCTATTTTATGATCCAGCTCACTAAAGCGTAGTGTGCCTTCGCTCCCCAATATATCCATAATCATCAGAGACCATTTATCGCCCACACGATCCAGTAGATTACGAATGCCGCAATCTGCCATATCAAAGTCCTTTTTAATTTCTTTTCTAATCATAACTAATTGATTTTCAATATAACAAACATGGCGGTTAGTCACTGATATTGGCGTACGTTCTTGTTTGAAGGTTACTTACAAAATACCTTTGACTATCCAAAAGTAACTAATGAATTATAAAGACGGTCAGATAAGAGAAACATATTTCTGTAAAACGTTTCGATTGACGTTAAGCCCTAAAGGAGCCTTAAGGTGTAAATTTTACTGTACTAAATTCAAGTTATAATAAAAAAATAAATAATAAATAGAGAATAAAATGGACTTACGAGTTAAAGGAAAAAGAGCATTAATTACCGGATCAAGTTCTGGTTTAGGAGAAGCAATCGCTATTATGCTGGCAGCAGAAGGTGTCGAAGTAATTGTACATGGCCGTGATAAAGACCGCGCCTTGGCGGTTACAGATAAAATAAATCAATCTGGCGGGAAGGCAGAATTTGTGATAGGTGACCTTGCAACAGATGAGGGAGCTGATAGTATAGCTACGGCAGCATTGGCCAATGGACAGGTAGATATACTTGTTAATAATGCAGGGGTTTACCATGGGCAGCCCTGGATGGAGGTAACACCAGCAGAATGGTTAGCTACTTATAATACTAACGTTATCTCTGGAGTAAGAATGGTGCAGCGCCTACTGCCCCAAATGCGTCAGCTGGGTTGGGGACGAGTGGTGCAGATTGGTAGTATCGCAGCGATGCAGCCTATCTCACTCCAGCCGGATTATAATGCTGCTATGGCGGCAAGACATAACTTAACGGTATCGTTGGCTAGAGAGTTAAAAGGTTCAGGAATTACCTCAAATACAATTGCGGCAGGAGCTATGCTGGTTGAGTCTGTGAAAAGTATGATTTTGGGCATGGCCTCACAAAATAACTGGGGTGAAGGTTGGGATGAAATTGAAAAGAACGCAGCTGCGCAGTTTTTACAGAATGATCTGGGAAGATTTGGTAAACCAGAAGAAGTGGCTGGGGCAGTTGCTTATCTCATGAGTTCTTATGCCGATAATATCACAGGATCAATTATACGGGTAGACGGTGGGCAAACAATGTCAGTTTAAGGTTAGTATATAATGCACTGCCCTATATAGTAGCTAACTTTTATGGGCAGTGCAATATTGGAGCTGATAGTTAAGTTTGTGCTATCCCTGGCTAATTAGGGTTGATTAATTTCAAATGTTGCTAATAAATTCGTATCTGGATCTAATTTAAAACTGGTAGGTTTTATCCCCATAGGCATGTTTAATGTTGTATTTTTCTGCTCTATAACCAAGGTTTGCTTTTGGCCATTGACGGCAAATTCTAAGGGAAAATTATACGCTAATGCTTGTTTTTGATCTACTTGTATTTTTAAGATTTTTGCTGTTTCATCATATTGCCATTTTACCGCCAATTGTGGGTGACCGGCCCTGCGCAACCATTGGTCAAAAAACACTTTTAAATCCTTGCCGCTGCTTTTTTCCATAACCACTTGCAGGTTATCTGTGCCAGCATTGCCGCCGCTATAAGTTTTATAATAATTTTGAATACCTTTCCAAAAGGCATCATCGCCAATTTTACGGCGTAACATGTGTAACGTCCACGCGCCTTTTTCGTAGCTGTTGGCGTTAAGCAATTGCATAAAGTTATCAGTAACTGTGCTGTCGATTACAGGGGTAAGCCGCTTATTTTCGAAAGCAAATATATTTTCGCGTTGCTGTCCCATTGCATTTTTAAGGGAGTCTGCGCCATAGGTGTATTCGGTATACGCATTGGTCATATAGGTTGCAAAACCTTCGCTTAGCCACACGTGTTTCCAACTGTTTTCGGTAACGGCATCTCCAAAATATTGATGGGCAATTTCATGTGCGAATAGAGATTCTACACCGGGCTGGCCAACAGATCTTTCTGAGTAAAAGATGGCGCTGGCATTCTCCATACCGCCAAACATGGTTTTAGATTGTACGTTAGCTAGTTTTTTATAAGGAAAGGCGCCAATTTTTTTGTCGTAAAATGGAATAATTTTTAAGGCATAGGCGTAATCTTTAAATCCGCGTTCTTTATTTTCTGGATAGACGTAGCTATAAACAGGAACACCTTTTACTGTACCGGCTTGCGCGATGGCAAAGTCGGCCACACCGATAACCATTACTTTGGTAGGTAAGCTCACTTCTTCTCGCCAATGGGTGATTTTTAGGTGGTTAGGTAATACTGATTCTTTTATGTTTAATCCATTTGCAATAACCTGGTAATGGCTGGGTGCCGTTACGATAAATTCAACAGGTGCTTTGTCTGAAGGATGATCGTTGCAGGGTAGCCAATATTTAGCACGGTTTGGCCAGTTGTCGCCAAAGAAAGTTCGTTTTCCGTACATATTCTTAGCAATCACTAATCCGTTTGCTGGAATCCCGGTATAGCTGATGATAAACGTGTGTGGGCCCGCTGTTTTTGATTTAGGGGTAATCCATAACTTGCTACTATCCTGTTTAAATTTTAAAAGCTCGTTGTTCTCTTTTACGAAAAGTACAGTCATCCCTTTTCCATTGCTTCCTTTATTGATAAGATCTAGCGATAATGTGGCATCGATATTTAAAACCTTAATTTTTACCTCGGCTTGTCCTTTTATTTCGTCGTTCTGATCATTTAGCTGAATGCTGAATTTATATTGTTGAACATCAATGGAAGCAGGTAATTGTGCTTTAATAGTAAATATGGATAAGGTGAACAGGGCAATTGCGCAGAGGTATTTTTTCATTTTTATTGCTATTGAATAAAGAGTAAGAGGTTATACTGTCTTAAAACGTAGTTATTTTACAATTCACCTTCTATTTTGTCCGTTTGAGTTATAAAACTACAATATCTATAATAAATAAACAGGACTTTTAAATTATAAATAGCTTAATAGTAGTGTCGTATGAAACATATTATAATTTTTAAGACTTCAATACAGGATAATGATGACTTATATTCAATAAAAGATGTCCTTAACAATGTTTTTGGCGAAAAAAACTGGTCAATGGCACTTGATGATATTGATAAAATCCTTAGAGTGGTAAGTTATTCTGCTTGTAAAGATTTGGTGATTCAGATTTTGAAAAACAGTGGATTTCAATGTGAAGAGCTGCCATACGATCTTGGTTAATCCGGAAGTGTCTCCGCATTACTGGCGTAATTTATCAAGCATACTAAATAATATAAATCATATAAAAAACAGGGGGCGTATTGCAATTAGCAATACGCCCCCTGTTTTGGTTTATACTGATTACTTAAACAGCTTTACAAATGGCAAAAAGGAAACGGAGAAATTCACATAAGGAACCGATCCTATTTTATTTTTGATAAAATAGTCATTTGGTGTTTCAGAACGTTTGAAAAAACGAGAATTAGCGGTAGTAAGGATTCCACCGCTAACGCCTAAGATTAGCTTTTTGGTTACCTTATATTCGAAAGTAGAGCCTGATTTGATTTCAAATGTGCTATACATTGCATCTTCGGGCAGGATGCTGTTTTTGAAATCGAAGAAGAAATTACTTCCGCCAAGTTCAGAACCAAGTGTGATCCAGCTTTTTTCTGATAGCTGTTTTCTTACTGCTAAACGGGTAGGCAAATCAAGGATCAGCTCTAAATTTGCTGTTTTAAATTTATGCCAGTAACTGAAGTAAGGCGCCGCAGGTATAGGAGATGAAGGATCAATGACGGCTATTAAACCGACCGTAATCGTGGTTTGTGGTGTCCGCTTGATAGGAAACAATAGTCCGCCTGTGAAAGTAAACCGCTTAACTGAGCTGAATTCGTCTGAAATTCCTGTAGCATTAGCGATGAAGATAACAGGGCGGTTGAAAATAGAATCGATGCGTAAAAAGGAAAGTGTTAAGCCGCCTACAGATTTGTTAAAGCGTTGGTTCTCTGCTGGTAAGTTTGGGTTAGTGCTAGTGCCATCCGACAAGTCGAAGTGCTGCTGAAGATAGCTGACAGACCCGCTAATTGTGTTTTTTCCGAACTGTGCTATCGGTAAATTGAAGTTTGACCTGATGCGTGTGATCTGTGCTTTTCCTTCGTAAAAGTTATTGCCGTTATATTCTGATTTTACGGTTGCATTACCAATGTACTCGGCCGACACATGTGCTTGTCGCAATTGGGGATATCGGGCTGCGGCTTCATCAATGTAAAAAGCCTTGATAGAATCGCCTGCTTTCTTTGTAGCAATTTCTTTGGCCGTCTGGCTAAAAGCGGCGGTAACAAGTGTACTGAAAATAGCGGTAAATAATATTCTTTTCGTCATGATGGATTGGGGTTATGAGCAAGTTATTGTGTATGCAGAATTTATTGAGGGTTAGTTGCAAGCAGTAGTTCCGGTTCTTTTTTCTTTTGAAAGCGGACGATCATATGATCAATGATCAGGTACATGGAAGGGACAACAAACAGGGTAAGGATCATAGAGCTGGTTAACCCGCCAATAATCACCCAAGCCATACCATTTTTTAATTCTGAGCCAGATCCGCTGGCCAGTGCGATTGGGAGCATCCCCAAAATCATCGCCAATGTAGTCATTAAGATTGGGCGCAGACGTTCTTTTCCGGCTTCTATTAATGCTTCTTTAACAGTGTGCCCTTCACTTTTTAGCTGATTGGTAAAATCAACTATCAGGATCGCATTTTTAGATACCAATCCCAATAACATGATCATACCGATAATCGAGAAGATATTTAGTGTCTCCATAGACAGGGCAAGGGCGAGTAAAGCACCTATCAAGGCTACTGGGATCGAAAACAAGACGATAAAGGGGTAAATCGCATTTTCATATAAGGCAACCATGATCAGGTAAACCAATACAATGGCTGTTAATAAGGCAATCCCCAAACTTCCAAACGCATCCCCCTGGTTTTTGGCGTCACCAAGATATTCTACGCTGATCCCTTCTGGGATTTTAACTTTTTCGAGCTTTAGCTTTATATCTGCTGTTACCGAACCAACGGCACGGCCGGTTACATTGGCATTTACTTTTATAGACCCTAAGCGGTCACTACGTTCAAGTACACTTTCGCCTAGTCCGGATGAAACTGTAGCAAACTGACTAAGTACAAAAGTCTGACCGTCATTGTTGGTAAAAGAAAGATTACGCACATTATTGATATCCGACCTGTTGTAGCTGTCCAGACTAATCAGAATGTCATATTCATTTCCAGATTGTTTAAACTTACCTTTGTCGTCTCCACTAAAGGCATTTTGTAAAGCACCCCCTACGGTAGCTGCGTTAATACCTAACAAAGTCATTTTTTCCCTATCCAGGTTCACTTCAATCTGCTGCTTCTGATTTTTTACAGAAAATTCTACAAACTGTGTGCCCGGTACAGTTGCGACCAGTTTTTTATATTCTTCGGCAACCTGACGAACCGACTTTAAGTCTACCCCTTTGATGGCAATTTGTATAGGTGCCTGGCTGCCAGAGCCTGCAATGGAAGTAGGGGATGCAGTTACTTTCATTCCTGGTATCACTGCACTTAGTTTTTGCTGCATATCAATACCAAAATCTTCTGCAGTTATGGCTCTTTCTGTTTTGTCTTTTAACGTTACCGTGATTTCTGCAAGATTACTATTGTTCGTACTACCGGCTACACTGCCGCTTACAAAGCCTATACTCGAAAATACATTTAATACTTCCGGGCGTTGCATAATCAGCTTTTCTGCTTGCTGGGTTGCGATATTGGTCTGATAAATTGATGCCTCAGGTGCTAATTCTAGATTAATCATCACTTCTCCTTTATCTCCTGAAGGGATAAAAGCAGCACCGATAAACCCTAAAGGCAGCAATGCAATTGAAGCGATAATGAGTACAATGACACCAGATAATAGCCAGCGTTTTTTACGGAGCACCACTTCGAGTATTTTACCATAATCAGCTTTAAGGGTATCAATCATGCCCTCAAAGCCAAGGTTAATTCTTCCCCATAAAGTATTGGGATTCATTACTTCGATCTTTCCGAACCGGCTGGCCAGCATTGGTGTAATGGTAAACGAAACAAACAAGCTCATTAACGTGGATATTACTACCACTACAGAAAATTCTTGCAGCAATGAGCCTATAATCCCACCTGCTAAGGCCAGCGGTAAGAAAACTACCACGTCGACCAGCGTAATAGCGAGCGCTGTAAAACCAATCTCATTTCGTCCGTCTAATGCGGCTTTCCTCTTATCAGATCCCATTTCCAGGTGGCGGTATATATTTTCCAATACCACGATTGAATCGTCTACGAGAATGCCGACTACCAGAGATATTGCCATGAGCGACATCATGTTGAGTGAAAACCCAAGGATATACATTGCTATAAAAGTAGGAATGATTGATGAGGGCAAAGCAATTAAGACAAACATGGAACTGCGAAAACTATGCAAGAAGGCCAGCATCACTATACCAACAATCACTACTGCCAGGCCAAGATCTTCCATTACTGCATGTGCCGATTTTAATGTGTAATCACTTTGATCAGAAGAGATATTAAATTTAATACCCTGGTCGGCATATTGATTTTCTATCTTAAGAAAACTTTTTTTGATCCCTTCACTTACATCCACAGCATTGGCATCACTCTGCTTAATGATCTGGATACCAATAGATGGCAGTCCGTTAATATGGTTTATTGCGGTTGTTCTTGCAGTTGCATCAACAACTTCTGCAATATCTTTAAGGTAAATACTTCCGCCGCCAGGTTTTTGCTTTATTATGAGTCCGCTAATCTGACTGATAGAATTTACATTTGCATCAAAACGGATCGACACCTGTTTGTCCATCGTTTCGATCTTGCCAGCAGGAAAAGACTGATTAGCATTATTTACACTTTCTGTAACCTGCGAAATAGACAATCCGTAAGCTTTTAACTTAGCCTGGTCTATATTCACCTGGATCTGCCTTTCATCTCCGCCAATAATATTTACCTGGCCAACACCGGGAACATTCTGCAGGATTGGCCTTAGTTGTTTATCTACAAAATCAAATAAAACTTTGGGTGCTGTTTTGGCCGTTATACCAGCCCTAACCACTGGGGCTTCTTCCAGATTTATTTTATTGACAACAGGTTTATCAATATCATCTGGTAATTCATTTTGTGCCTGGTCTGCTTTACGCTGGATATCGCGTTCTGCTTTATCGATGTCTGTTCCACTTTTCATTTGGACAGTTACCTGTGACACACCTTCCTGTGAGGATGAACTAATCTGATCAAGCCCTTCTACAGAGGCAAAAGCATCTTCCAGCTTTTTTGTAACCGAAGTTTCTACTTCTGCTGCAGATGCACCCGGATAAATGGTACTCACGGAAACAGTAGGCACCTCAATTTTTGGCAACAGGTTGTAGTTCAGTTTAAAATACGATTGTACACCAAATAGGAGCAGTACCGTAAAAATTACGATGATTAATAGTGGCCGCTTAACGGCAATTTCTGTGATTGACATTACACGTTATTTTATTTTGAAACACTTACTGGAGAACCTTCTTTAAGGTTGATCTGACCGGAAGTAACAACTACCTCACCTTTATTTAAGCCCTTTAACACCTGGATCATGCCTTTCATTTCCGCGCCAGTGGTAATAGCTTTTTTTCGCACAATATTATTTTGTACTACATAAACCGAAGCATCTTTAGTGCTCTCTGTTAAGGCTTCTCGGGGGATCAGCAGAACGTTTTGTGTAGTTTTTTTACTAAAGTCTGTGTAGACAAAAGTACCTGAACGGAGTAAAGTCTGCTCGTTATTATTAGCCGTGATCTCTACAGTATAACTGTGGGTTTCATCTGCCTGAGGACTAATAAAGGATACTTTGCCGGTAAAGTTTTTACCCGGATAGGCGTCGACTGAAATTTTAACATCCTGACCTTGTACAATTTGGTATACTTCGTTTTCGGTAAGGGTAACTTGTATTTTTACTTTTACAAGGTTTACTATCGTACCGATATCGGCTGCTGCATTTACAAATACACCTTGTTCGAGAGGTTTGATGGCTATAATGCCACTGGTAGGCGCTTTAACTGAGGCATCGGATAGTTGTTTTCTATACTGGCCGGATTGGCTCACTGCATCCAGGTAGTTTTGTCTGATTTCATTTACTTTTTCTTGGGTAGCGGCTTTTCCTTCCAGCAGTTCTGTGTAAGTATTAAGATCATTCTTTAATCTTCTTACATTACTTTCTGATTTTTGAAGATCCAGCTGCAGTGCCCGTGAGTCCATTACCGCCAAAATCTGTCCTTCGGTTACATGGTCGCCCAAGTTAAAACGTAATTCCTTGATAATGCCACTAGTTGCAGAAATCACTTTAGCTTCCTTAAAAGGAGTGATGCTCCCCGTTTTTACTAAGCTGATTTCCAGTTGCTGTTCTGCTACATTGGCTACTTTTACTGGTATTTTAACATTGGTTTGCTTAACTGGTGCGTTTTTCTCGTTTAATGTTTTCTTGTTGCTGGCAAGCTTATAAATTATTAATGCAAGGATTAAAATAATAACAATGGCCAGGATGTGTTTCCGTTTCATTTGATGTTTATAGTGAGGTATAAAATAATCTAAGTGTTCCGCCAGCTTTTTCCAGGTCTATTTTTGCCTGGTATAAGTTATATAGTGAGCTTAAGTAACTGTTCTGTGCTTCTTTAATTGAGTTTTGCGCATTTAGCCAATCTGTTAGATCGGTTACCCCTTTTTGATATTGCAAATTGGTTGTATTAAATACAGACTGCGCCAGCGTGATATTACGTTTGTCATTTTCTGTATTGCTTTGCGCCTTGATCAGCTTGGTTTTTGCATTTTCAAAATCCAGCTGATATTTACCATTATCAATTTTTAAGTTTTCTACGGCATTCAGGTATTTGTATTTAGCTTGATTAGACTGGGCATTCCTTTTGAAAAAATCAAAAATTGGGATATTTAGCTTTAGTCCGATTGCAGAGAAGGGGCTTAACTCTTTAAATGCAGGGCCGAGGTTATCTCCAAAACCTACCGCACCATAACGGGCATAAGCTGTTATTTTAGGATAGATCCCCGCTTTTATTCGTTTTTGATCGATTTCTAATAGTTTGGCATTTACCTCCGACAACTGATAGTCGGTCAGGCTGCCTGCAGAGAACACCAAGCTGTTCAGTGCTGGTGTAACCGGAGTTTCTTGTGGCAGATCTTCCAATACTATTGTACCATTGATCGCGTAGCCCATCTCATATTTCAGTTGGTTTTCGGACAGTGTGATATCGCTTTCTGCCACACGGATCTGTGAAACTGAATTGTTATAGTCTACCGTGATCTTATCTAAATCCTTTTGCAGGGTAACCCCTTTTTTTACTTGCAGTTCGGAAATAACCATTTGCTGACGGTAGGTTTCCTGGTTAGCTTTTAGCAAGTTAAGCTGCTCGCGGTAAACGAAAATCTGGTAATATGCTGTGCTGATATTATAAATAATTGTTTCCTGACTTTTTTGCTGGTTAAGCTCGGATTGCTGATAATTGTATTTATTTGCTTTTAAACCAGTTAAGAGCGACTTATCAAATATGGTTTGATCGAGTTGCGCGGTTGCATTGGTGTTGAATTTTTTAGAAAAGGCAATCCTTGTGTCTGTAGGGCCAAATACACCTGCCGGGATAATAGTTTCCTGCACTTTAAGGTTGTCGTCTAATGTTCCGGTTAGGCTCACACTAGGCAGATAAGCTGCTAAAGCTTCTTTTGCTGCTGCATCTGCTGCTCTTTTTTCATTTTCGTAAATCGCGGTATTACGGTTATTCTTTAATCCGTACTCAATACATTTTTTAAGTGTCCACTGTTCTTGCCCATAGATCGTCAGTGGGACGACAAAATACAGGAGAAGAAGGAAAAGTCTTTTGTTCATAGCTAATTTTTGTCCATTTTCAAAGGCAGTTATGCCTTAATGATGGTAACAAAAATGTAGGATAAAGACTAGTTGTTAAAGTGTTTTATCGGTGAAGCGGACAAAATCTAGCCTGAACAGACAAGGTTAATTGGTGCCAGTAAGCCACTTCAAAAAAAGCGGGGTCCTTTCTTTACTTACGGTAATAGGTTCTGAGAAGGATACGGAAAGATTAACTAACAATTTTCTGGAAAAATAGGAAGAAGCATCTACAACTGCTTTTCGGTTGACCAGGAATTGCCGGTTTAACCGGAAAAAGTCTGTCCCGCTAATCTTTTCCAGCTCATCGAGGTTTTTATTAGGATAGTACACCTTATCAGAAAAAGTAAGTAAATGGCAGATTTCATTTTCAATGTAAAACAAGGCAATATCATTCAGTTTAACGGGCATGATTTTGTCCTGGTAATACACCAATATGGCTTCTGTTTTGGATGGCAGCTTTTCTGTAAATATTTTAAGGATAGCATCATATTGTTGTTTCAGATTGCCTTCCATTTTTTGCTTTAGCTTTTTATATTTATTAAATGCAATTTCCAGCAAATCTTTGGTAAATGGCTTCAGAATATAATCAATCCCATTTGTTTTAAAGGCGTCTAGCAGATATTCATCATACGCTGTGCAGAAAATGATCGGTGCAGTAATATCTACCGCTGCAAATATTTCGAAACTAAGGCCATCACCAAGCTGAATATCACTAAAAATAAGGTCGGGCATTACGTTATCCTTAAAGTAAGCAATAGCTTCTTTTACTGAACGCAGCTGTACAATTTCTGAGATGGAAGGATCTAGTTGAAGAATGCTTTCAGAAAGATCTTCTGCAGTAAGCCGCTCATCTTCTATAATAATTATTTGCATGGTGCAAATTTAGGATAACTGTGCATGCCAATATGCAAATTCATTTGTGTTTTTGTCCGTTTCACCTACAAATAAGTTTTTTGCTAACTAAATTTTTTAGAATTTAGCATTTAATCGATTAGCATGATTGATTTATAACAGCTAACTATGACGAAGAATAAACTTCCTGTGAAAAAATTGTTTCTTTCAAGTACTTGCCTGGCGATCTTTTTATGTGTTTTTATATCGGCTACCGGGATCATGGAGGGTGGAAGCATTTCGGCTGTTAGCATAAAATCAGTGTCTATCTTTTTATCTTTTTTTTTAATTAGCAGCGGTAATATCGGGCTCCTTTTGCTTTTTAAAATTAAAGATCTGGCAGACTGGAAAAAAAAGTCATTGGGTGTTCATTTGCTTAGTTTTCTAATTAGTTTTATGGTGGTGGCTAGTTTCTATTTTATCAATCATTATTTAATTATTAACCATATTATACCTGCCTACCGGGATATTGTAATAGAGGGTTACTTTATCAGTTTATATTTATTTATTCAGGGAATTATTATAAATACCTTTGTCCTTTTAATACAGGGGTTTACGATTGTGCAGGATGCAAATGAAAAAGCGCGTGTAGAGAATTTGTTGTTGAAATCTGCTAAATCTGAAGCTGCTTATGAATTGTTATTGCAGCAGATTCACCCGCATTTTCTGTTTAATGCACTTAATATTCTAAAAACACTGATCAAAAAGCAACCTGTAGTTGCAGAAGATTATTTGGTTAGGTTATCCCATTTTCTTCGGTCGTCATTGTCTCAAAATAAAAGTGGAAAGTCGCTTTTATCAGAAGAATTAAAGTTATGTACTAACTATCTGGAAATGCAAAAAATCAGGTTCGGGACAGCGCTAACTTACTTTTTTGAGGTAGGTGGAAATGATGATGCGACTAGTGTTCTTCCAGTTTTTTCCCTCCAGCCGTTATTGGAAAATGCAATTAAACATAATGAGCTAACCGAAGCAGAGCCTTTACATATTGATATAAAGCAGCAAGGTGACTGGATCACTGTAAGCAATAATATCCAATTAAAATCGAGTGGTGCTTATTCTATGGGCAATGGATTAACTAATCTTTCGGAGCGCTATGAGTTGTTAAGCGGGGATGAGGTGAGGATCAATAATTCGGGGACAACCTTTTCAGTAACATTGAAGATCCTGAAACAAAGCACTTAATCGGTACTTTATAGCAATACGATATCTTTTTAAGTGGAGTAGTGGTAAACTTATTCAAACAAAAAAGGTTACCCTCCCTATTTTAAAGAAGATAACCCTTTCTGATGCTTCAACGAACTTATTTTACTGTATTTCAGTCTGTTGCAAGCTTGTGCGTGTTGAATGTGCAACAGCCGTAGTTAAAGTTTATTTTCAATTACTTCTACTTTAATCATTGCAGTTCCAAGCACATCAGATGCCGCTCTTAAAGTTATTTCACCCTTACTTTCTTTTGCTTTCACAATAGCGATCGCTTTACCGTTGTGCACTCTTCTTTCTGTAGCATGATAGGCTTCGTGACTGGTAATATTTCCATTATCTACTGCCTGGATAAAACCGGGACCCGTAGTGCTAAACTTGATCAAGTTATCTGCATTAGGGCAAAGGACACCATTTGCATCAACAACGATTGCAGTGATAATCGACACATCGTCCCAATTGTTGCCAATTTTAGACTTAGTGCTGGTCAGGATAATTTTTGCAGGGGCACCGGCCGACTTAAATTCTTCGCTAGTTACTTCTTTTCCTTTGTTTCTGCCAATTGCTTTAATAGTTCCTTTTTCGAAAGTTGCATCCCATTCGCGGGGTGCGTCATTTGCCGGCTTTTTAACTGCACCTAAAGACTTGCCATTTAAAAAAAGTTCTACCTCTTCACAGTTGCTGTACACCTGTATTTTTGCATTATCATAAGTATCAAAATCACTAGGGGTCCAGTCGGCCACCCAAACACCTGCTCCGGCATTGTCAGATTTTCTTACGATATGTACTACAGGTTGCTCAGACCACCAGCTTTCCCGTTGTAACCCTTGTTGTTTCCAGTTACCTGCGCGGTCAAATAGACCTTGATTGTTTGTAGTTTCTGGCCAATCGGCCTCTCCTAAATAATCGTAACCAGTCCATAAAAACTGTCCCGCCATATAAGGCTTATCACGTAATGCCAGCCACTGACTTAACACATGTGTGTTTTCTGTGCCAATTACTTTCCATGTAGGGTTGGCTTCATGTGCTGCTACTAATTCATTTTCCCGGTAATTTTGCCCGACAACCTCCATATGTGCTGCAAACCCACTTGTGTAAACTTTCGAATTAGCAGGACGGAATAATGCCATTGTTATAGGTCTGGTATTGTCATATTTCTTCACCATATCTTCCTGTGCCTTATACACCTTAAAACCTTCAGGATAACTCAGGTCATCATGGATCTCATTACCAACACTATAAATTACGATTGAAGGGTGATTTCTATCCCGCATAATCATATCCCTGGTATCAGGTTCCCACCATTCTTTAAAAAACAGATTATATCCTTTTTCACCATTGTTTTTAGCTGAAGTCCAGGTATCAAAAGTTTCATCCATTACCACAAAACCCATGCGGTCGCAAAGATCAAGAAATTCTGGTGCCACTGGGTTATGTGAAGTACGAATACCATTCACACCCACCTTTTTTAAGTTTTTGAAGCGCTCTTCCCAAACATCCAGTGGTACTGCTGCACCAACAGCACCGCCATCATGGTGTAGACAAACCCCTTTAATTTTGTAATTTTTTCCATTTAACCAGAACCCGGTTTCGGCAACAAACTTTGCTTCTTTAATACCGAACGTGATTGTTTGATCGTCTATAATAGTTTTTCCAGATAGTAAGGTCGTTACTGCTTTATATAAATTAGGCTTCTCAATGTCCCACAATTGTGGATTTGAGATGTCAATATTCTGCACAAATTCAATTAGCTCATTTGCAGGTATGGTCTGTTTGGTTTCTGCAGATTTAATCACCTTACCAGTACCGTCAATAATTTTAGTTTGCAAAACATAGGAACCTTGTTTAGTTCCATTTTGTACTTCTGCTTTGATGTTGACTGTTCCTTTTTTAGCCGTTGCTACCGGGGTAGAGATAAACGTTCCCCAGTGTTTAAAGTGAGTAGGGTTAACGGTAACCAATCTTACGTGACGGTAAATGCCTGCCCCTGTATAATACCGTGAAGCTGGCTGTATGGTATTATCGGCACGCACAGCAATTACATTTTTTGCACCTTTTTCGAAGTTTAAATACTTCGTAAGATCGTAGCTGAAACTGCTATACCCAAAAGGTCTTTTGCCTAAATGGATACCGTTTATCCATACTTCGCTATTTGCCATAACGCCATCGAATTCGATTGAATATTGTTTTTTCGCATCTGGTTGTTGCAAGCTAAAAGTTTTACGGTACCAACCGATACCTGAAGGCAGATACCCACCTCCACGGCTAGTCAGGTTTGAACGGTCGTATGTCCCCTGGATGCTCCAATCGTGCGGTAGCGTAACTTTTTTCCAGGCGATATCATTGAACGACAGTTTTTCAGCGTCGGTGAGATCATCATTGATAAATTGCCAATTAGAATCGAAGTTAAGGGTCTCGCGGACTTGTGCTTTTACGTTTAAGCTGGCCACCAGCAAAAGTGTAAGCATGGAAAGGTTTAGTTTTCCAATAAAGGCTCTTGATTTAATTGTCATTCAGGATAGTATTTATAGTTTGTAATTCTTCTTCACTAAAAGTGATATTATCCAATGCTTTGATTGAATCTAAAATTTGTTCGGGCTTACTAGAGCCAATTAGCACAGAAGTGATTCTATTATCTCTTAGCAGCCATGCTAACGCCATTTGCGCTAATTTTTGTCCGCGTTGCTCTGCCAGCACATTCAATGCAGCTACTTTGCTGATCTTATCATCAGTAAGGTGTTCCTTATTTAAAAACACCCCGCTTGTGGCTACCCTGGAATCTGCAGGGATACCGCGCAAATATTTATCCGTAAGCAGACCTTGTGCCAATGGTGAGAACGGGATACAGCCAATACCTTCCGTACCCAAAAGATCTAGCAATCCATCTTCCACCCAGCGTTCAAACATAGAATACTTGGGCTGGTGTATCAAACAAGGTGTGCCTAAATCATTTAATATCTGAATTGCCTGTTTGGCTTCTTCGGGGCGGTAATTGGAAAGCCCTACATATAATGCTTTACCTTGTCTCACAATCAGGTCGAGTGCCGTCATCGTTTCTTCGAGCGGCGTTGCCGGATCCGGGCGATGGTGATAAAATATATCTGCATAATCTAGCTTCATCCTCTTTAGACTCTGGTCTAAACTGGATACCAGGTACTTTTTAGAACCCCAATCCCCATAAGGACCGTCCCACATTGTGTATCCCGCCTTAGTAGAAATCACCATCTCGTCGCGATAACCTTTAAAGTCCTGTGCTAAAATCTTTCCAAAATTCTCTTCTGCAGAACCGGGAGGGGGACCATAATTGTTAGCTAGGTCAAAATGTGTAATGCCATGATCAAAAGCTGTTTTGATTAAATTACGGCTATTTTCGAAATCATTAACATGGCCGAAATTGTGCCACAGGCCAAGTGAAAACGCTGAAAGTTTGAGTCCGGATTTACCGCATTGCCGGTATTCCATTTTTGAGTATCTGTCTGGTGAAGGCTGAAATAACATATTTGGTTGAATTAATTGGTCGTTTATATTAATTGTTTATTTATGTAGTTTTTGAGAAGACTCCCTGATAATTAACGAAGGCTGTAAAACCCTTGTCACGCTCCTGTTGTCGCTCCCTCTATTTAGTATTAACTCATAAATCAATTGAAAAGCTTCCTCACCCATAGTCACCGTTTTTTGATCCACGGTAGAAAGGGTAGGCGTGATATGCTCTCCAAAAAGATCATTGCAAAAACCGAAGACCCCAAACTCTTCTGGCACCCGAATGCTGCGGTGCTTTAACTCTTTAAGCACACCAAGTGCCGTAAAATCTTCTACAGCAAATATTGCATCGGGCTGGGTAACCAAACTTAAGAAGTGTTTTGTACCTGCTCTTCCAGCTTCAATACTAATATTACCGGAATAGAGTAAGTAGGGTTCAAAAGGAAGGTGATAGTTTGCTAAAGCAGCTTTATAACCACTGATACGATCAGAGAAAGTTTTAATATTTTGTGGGCCAGCTATATGTGCAATCCGTTTATAGCCTGCATTAATCAGCGATTCTGTAGCCAGGTAAGCCCCTTGGTAATCGTTTATACTTACTGAAGAGATTTCAAGATCATCTTTTACACGATCAAAAAAAGCTATGGGAATATTTTTTTCTTTTGCATAGGTAAAGTGGGAGAAATCTGTAGTGGCTTTTGCGATGGAAGCTAAAATTCCATCTACACGCGCATTAATAAACGTTTCAATGCCTTTCTTCTCCAACTCTTCCGTTTCATTGGATTGATAGATTAATACATCATATCCTTTTTGACTTGCTATATTAGATATCCCATGAATGACCGATCCGAAAAAACTATGCTCGGCGGTCGGGATTAATACACCAATCAATTTTGTAGTGCCAGAACGTAAAGAAGAGGCCACTTTATTTGGCATATAATCCATATGCGCGGCTAAGTCTTTTACTTTCTTTTTTGTAACTGAACTTATTTCCGGATGATTGCTCAATGCACGCGATACTGTAGCGGCAGTGATGCCCAGTTCTCTCGCTATATCATTAATAGTAATTCTTTTCTTCATCTTCGTAATCGTTTACGAAGATATAATTATTTTATATTTCACAAAATAATTGATGATAAAGAAAAGGTTACATTAGTGGTTTTTGCCGCAGTTTTCTATCCAGTTGTCTTCTTTTTAGCAGCTGTTTTCCATAATTTATAAATGGCTTTTCTATGAACTGATATAAAATATAAGAGGTAAATATGGTTACTAGGAGGAATATACAAAGTGCAATTGCCGCAGTTTCCTGCTTTCCAAATGTGGTATGGTTGATAACGAAATTAACAATACCTGGCATAAGTATCATATGGACCAGGTAAATGCTATAAGTAAGATCACTGCCCAATTGGGATAGCTTACTAGAAAGCGATTGTTTAATAAATAAGATAAATCGGTAAACTATTATTGGGATATAGTTTTTATAACTGCCTGAAAACAGTAACAGCAGTAGTATTGCAATGGTTATACTGGAAAGCTTGTCTTGAAAAAATACTGAAAATACTATCCATACAATTATTGGAACATAACTTATTCTTTGCAACACTGCTAGCGCAGCTGCCATGCCAATCATGAAATAAGAAAGTTTATGTAAGACAGTTGAGGGGGCGCCTAATTGTAAAAATAGACCAGAAGGCCCCCAGTCGCCCAGCAGTATTAATGATAAATAACTGAGGAGAACTGCTGCGATTAAAAATATCAAAGTCCTGCTAGTCAATGTTGGAGATGATATTTTAAATAGTAAAAAGATAAAAGGAAATAAAAAGTAAAATTGGACTTCTGTGGATAAGCTCCATGCTGGTCCTAATAGACTTATGTTAAAGCCACTAAAAAAGCCGTGTAAAAATGTAAGGTGCAACAGCAAATCAAAATAAGCGGTACTGCTGCCCGATAAAGGCGGGGTAGTAAAATTAGCTTTGTTACCAGTGAAATAGGTGTAATTTTCGCCTATCCAATGATAGTTGTCATCAGCCAGCAAAAATGCAACTACTATTGAAAAAACATATACAGGGTATAATCTAAATAGCCTTTTAAGCCAAAAATCAATTATAGTGGTTTTTGCATTAGGAGAGGCAACCGGTACTCTTAGTGTATAATGATACATCATCAGGAAACCTGTAATCAGCATGAAGCTATCTACTGCCGCAGGATTATTTAATATGATATTGCCTAACACCGGGATTTTTATGAAGTCATGTCCGCCGATAAAAGCGTAAAAATGACCCAGAGCTACCCAAAGCGCAAGTATCGGACGTATCCCGTTTAAAAAAACTGTATCAATTTGAGGCATTAATTTAGTTTTAGACGTATTTGCAGCAAACATACTACCACAAGAAGAGATATGGATGAACAGTAATAGTATTTTTTTTCTGCTTATTAAGCTGAATTTATTGACTAGTTACTGCTATACATGGGTAAATTGTTTTCCTGTTTTTGTAGGCAAAGCTGTGTTGAAAATTAAATAAAAAACTGTTCTTCTGAAAAGAAATTGTTTTTTATCTTTATTAAGTAATGTCGCTCTCATTTATTGAAACTATCTGCTTACTAGTAATTTATGATTTTTTTTTAGGGTAAAAAGGCGGCGGCTAACAATACAAATCTAAATTAACGCTGATGAGAGTTGTAAGAATAATTGGCCTGCTGCTAGGGATAGTTGTTGGTCTGGCGATTATTGCAGGTGCTTATATTAAAATTGCACTTCCAGATACAGGCGATGCGCCTGTGCTTAATATTACTAAGACACCGTTGCGTTTGGAGCGTGGAAAGTACCTGGCAAATCATGTAGCCGTTTGTATGGATTGCCATAGTACACGCGAATGGAATCTATATGCCGGCCCTATGGCTAAAGAGAATATAGGTGGCGGGGGAGAGGTATTTAATCAGGATATGGGTTTCCCTGGTACATTTTATGCGCCAAATATCACTCCTTATGCCATAAGTAACTGGACAGATGGGGAAATCTTTAGAGCCATAACGACCGGGGTAAATAAAAAGGGCAGGGCCTTATTCCCGTTAATGGCTTACCACAGGTTCGGCAAGATGGACGAGGAAGATATTTATAGTATCATTGCCTATATCCGAACGTTAAAAGCCGTATCTAAAGATATTCCAGCCTCGAAGGTGGTGTTTCCAGTAAGCATACTGATTAATACAATGCCTGCTAAAGCAGCTTTTGAAAAGATACCTGCAGCAACTGATTTAGTGAAATACGGGGGATACTTAGTCAATGCGGCCGGTTGTATAGATTGCCATAGCAAACAGGATAAAGGAAAGGTGGTAGAAGGGACAGAATTTGGTGGTGGAATGGAGTTTAAACAACCGGGTGGTATTGTCCGTGCAACTAATATCACTTTCCATAAAACGGGTTTGAAAGGTTGGAAAAAGGAAGACTTTGTAAAACGGTTTAAAGTATATGCAGATTCCGGTTATCGGGCGGCACCATTGGCCAAAGGTGAATTAAATACGCCAATGCCCTGGTTTATGTTTGCAGGTATGAAAGAGCAGGATCTAATTGCAATCTATACTTATCTCAAAAGCCTGAAGCCCATAAACAATTCGGTGATCAGATTTGAAAAGTAATATTTTAAAGTAATGGTGTTTTAAGCTATACCGGAGCTATCAGCTGTAATAGCTAGTTTTAGCTAACGCGGGTTTGCATGCAGCTACACTTTTATTGGTTATGCTATTTTATTATGGGAGAGAATAATAAAATAGTATTTTAGAAAACGATATAACCAAGTAAAACTAAAAGCGTGAACAGAATCAAATCGAGTGTATTGTCTTGTCTATCCCTGTGTTTACTTACAGGAGCTTATGGCCAGCAAGTTAAAAATAAACTCTGGTATAATAAACCGGCCGCAGAGTGGGTGGAAGCATTACCATTAGGAAATGGAAAGATTGGTGCGATGGTATTTGGTGGTGTTGATGAGGAATTGATCCAGTTAAATGAAAGTACTTTATGGAGCGGCGGACCAGTTAAGGGGAATGTAAATCCTGAATCTGCTGCTTACTTGCCGTTGGTTAGAGAGGCGTTAAAAGAGGAAGATTATACCAAGGCTAATGCGCTCACTAAAAAGATGCAGGGACTATTTTCTGAATCTTTTCTTCCGATGGGGGATATCGTGATTAAACAAAGTTTTAGTGGTTCAAAGCCAACTGCATATTATAGGGATCTAGATTTGCAAAATGCAATAGCTCATACTTATTTTACGATTAATGGGATAAATTATAAGAGGGAATTCTTTACTTCTGCGCCGGATAATGTAATGGTAATACGAATTACATCCAGTAAAAAAGGAGCATTAAATCTGAATATTTCTGTGAAAAGCTTACTGAAGAATCATTTATCTGCTAAAGGTAACAATGAACTGATTTTAATTGGTAAAGCTCCTGCTCATATCAATCCTTCTTATTATAATCCAAAAGGTGTAGCACCTGTTATTGATGAAGATACATCGGGTTGCAACGGCACTCGCTTTCAATACCGGATCCATGCGAAACATACGGACGGGGTGGTAGCTATAAGTAAAAATTCTGAATTGCAAGTTAAAGATGCAACACAAGTGCTGCTATATGTAACTGCCGCTACGAGCTTTAATGGTTTTGATAAATGTCCGGATTCAGAAGGAAAAGATGAGAATAAAATTGCGACAGAAAGGATAAGTAAAGCTCTTAACAAGAGTTATGCCCAATTATTAAATAGTCATACGGCAGATTATCAGCGGTATTTTAACCGCGTATCCTTTACGGTAAAGGATAGTACGGTGAATAATCCAAGTTTAAGGTTGCCATCAAATAGTCGTTTAAAAGCATATTCTGATGGGGCTTATGACCCGGGACTGGAAAGTTTATATTTTCAATATGGAAGATATTTATTAATATCTTCTTCTCGTCCGGGTGGTCCTCCTGCAAATCTTCAGGGTATATGGAATAAAGAGCTCCGCGCGCCATGGAGTTCTAATTATACAATCAATATTAATACGCAAATGAATTATTGGCCAGCAGAAGTCACTAATTTGTCTGAAATGCACCAGCCGCTATTAAATTGGCTGCAAGACCTTGCTACAACGGGTAAGGCTACTGCTAAGGAGTTTTATGGTGCAAAAGGATGGGTGGCACATCATAACTCTGACCTATGGGCAATGAGCAATGCGGTGGGGGATAAGGGCAATGGCGACCCGGTTTGGGCTAATTGGGCTATGGGTGGTGATTGGCTGACGCGTCATTTGTATGAACATTATTTGTATACAGGGGATAAAAAGTTCCTTGCTGAAAAGGCATATCCGGTAATGAAAGGTGCTGCGGTTTTTACGCTGGACTGGCTAATAGAGGATAAAAACGGCTACCTGGTTACCGCTCCTTCAACTTCTCCTGAAAACCTGTTTAAAGATAACAATGGCAAGGAACAGGCTGTTTCTGTGGCAACCACAATGGACATGTCTGTTATCCGTGATCTGTTTGATAATGTGATCGATGCCTCTGATAAACTGGGTATAGATAAGGGTTTCAGAGATACGTTAATTGCAAAACGCAGCAAGCTGTATCCGTTAAAAATTGGAAGTAAAGGGCAGTTGCAGGAATGGTCTGAAGATTTTGAGGAAACTGATGTCCATCATCGCCATGCTTCGCACTTGTACGGGTTGTTCCCGGGTAAAGAGATTTCTCCTTTAACGCCTGATTTTTTTAATGCAGCAAAGAAAAGTTTAGAGATCCGCGGGGATGATGGTACGGGATGGAGCAAAGCCTGGAAGATTAATTGGTGGGCGAGGTTAAGGGATGGTGATCATGCATATCTGCTGATCCGCGATTTATTAAATTATGTGGATAAAAAGGGAGGCGGTATGAAGGGCGGAGGTACCTATCCAAACTTTTTTGATGCGCATCCGCCTTTTCAGATTGATGGAAACTTTGCTGGTACTGCAGGGATGGCTGAAATGCTGCTGCAGAGCCAGCTTGGGTATCTCGATCTGCTACCTGCACTTCCAAATGCCTGGAAAGATGGTCAAATCAGCGGACTTAAAGCAAGAGGTGGCTTTGAGGTAAGTATCATATGGAAGAGCGGAAAGCTGCGCATTGCCACAGTTAAATCATTGCTTGGGCAGGAGTGTATGATTCATTCTGCTACACCTTTTAAGATTGCTGGCTTAGCTGTTTCGGGGAAAAAAGCAGACGGTGGAGGTTATCAGGCTTCTTTTAAAACAGTAAAAGGGAAATTTTACCAGATCAGCACTCCATAACACACCATAATGAATAGGTATATTATCATTAATAGTCAGCTGACAGATGGATTCATACATTGACAACGGTTAAGTTAATTTTTGTCAACTATAAGTTCATATCCTGATGATTGTAGTTGTTTATATAATATAGCTTTACATTTAGTGCAGCTATGCTGTTTAAACAGCTACTTTAATTAGCAGGTAGTTCAGTAAAACTGTATTTTAGAAGCCGTATAACCCATAATTAATTATGAATTTCAATAACGCTAGCAGATTTAAAATAAGTATTATTTTAGCTGTCTTTCTCTGTTTTTTCTCTGGTGCCTTTGCTCAGCAAGTTAAAAGAAAATCTCCCTTATCTTTAAGTAGTTATTTATTTGTGTATTTTACTGGTAATGGCAAAGATGAGGAACAGATCCATTTTGCTTTAAGCAAGGATGGCTATAACTACCTTGCCTTAAATGATAACAAGCCGGTAATTAATACGGAAAAAATTAGTTCGACAGGTGGAGTAAGGGATCCTCATATTTTACGCGGTAAGGATAATAAAACCTTTTACATGGTAGCAACGGATATGCAGGTCGCTAAAAATGGATGGGGGCCGAATTATGCGATGGTATTCCTGAAATCAACCGATCTGTTAAATTGGAAATCGAGTGTAATCAACATTCCGGAGCGTTTTTCGGAATTTGCTACCGTTAACAGGGTTTGGGCGCCACAAACGATTTACGATCCTGAAGCAGACAAGTATATGATATACTGGTCGATGCGTTTTGGCAACGATAAAGATAAAATCTATTATGCCTATGCAAATAAAGATTTTACAGGACTGGAAAGCGTGCCTAAACAACTCTTTTTTAGTCCGGATAATGCGGCTTGTATCGATGGCGATATTGAGTTTAAAGATGGTCAGTATCATCTTTTCTTTAAAACCGAAGACCGTCAGCCAGGTATAAAAAAGGCTGTTTCTGACCAGCTTACATCTGGATATGTAATGAAAAACGACAATTACCTGCAGCAAACCAGTGAGGCGGTAGAAGGTGCAGGAACCTTTAAGCTGAATAATTCTGAAGAGTGGATATTGATGTATGACCTTTATAAAAAAGGTAAGTACCAATTTACGAAGAGTACAGATCTTGAAAATTTTACAGCAGTAGATGATGAAGTGTCTATGGATTTTCATCCCCGTCATGGTACGGTATTACCAATCACAGCAAAAGAGGCCACTGCGTTGACTCATAAATGGCCATCCGTCACTAAATAATCCTATCATACTATATACCTAATGAACCTAATGAAAAAAAGAACCATTTTATGCATCTTAATCTTTGTAATATCCTTTACTAGTTACTCCCAGGAAAAAAAAGATTTTCATGATTGGGCATCCACACCACCTATGGGCTGGAACAGCTGGGATTGTTATGGCCCTACCGTAACCGAAGCAGAGGTGAAAGCGAACACAGATTATATGGCAAAAAACTTAAAAGATTTTGGCTGGAACTATATTATTGTAGATATCAGATGGTATGTAGGGAATGATAAAGCACATGGGTACAATGAAACAGATCCGAACTATGTGCTTGACAAATTTGGGCGGTTCATGCCAGCCGTTAATCGTTTTCCTTCTGCAAAAGGAGGTAAAGGTTTTAAGCCATTAGCAGATTATATCCATAGTAAAGGGTTGAAATTCGGGATACATATTATGCGTGGGATCCCAGTAATTGCTGTAAACCAAAATACACCGATTAAAGGGACAAATTTAACTGCAAAAGATATTTACTCGGACAAAGATCAATGTTTGTGGCTGCATGATATGTATACTGTTGTGCCATCGAAAAAAGGTGCGCAAGAATATTATAATTCGCTGTTTGAATTATATGCGTCGTGGGGACTAGATTTTGTAAAGGTTGATGATCTTTCTTCGCCGATATATTTTGCAGGAGAAATTGAAATGATCCGCAAAGCGATAGACAGAACTGGAAGGAAGATCGTGCTAAGTACTTCACCGGGCGAAACTCCGGTTGCACATGCAGCCCATGTGCAGAAATATGCAAATATGTGGCGTACAGTAGGTGATTTTTGGGATAGCTGGAAACAGTTAAAAGAGCATTTTGAAGTCTTTGAACGCTGGAACAAGTGGCGTGCATATGGAGCATATCCGGATGGTGATATGTTACCGATTGGCCGCATTGGTATCCGTGCCGAAAGGGGAGATCCACGAATGTCCCTTTTTACAAAAGATGAGCAGTATACATTGATGACTTTATGGAGTATTTTTAAATCTCCGCTGATGTTTGGTGGTAATTTACCTGATAACGACCCATTTACATTAAGTTTGCTGACTAACAGGGCGGTGCTGAAAGTTTTAAATAGCAGCACGAATAACAAGCAGTTATTTATGGACGAAGATAAGGCGGCATGGACAGCAGACGAACCCGGAACTGGGGCTAAATATCTGGCAGTTTTTAATAAATCTGATAGTGCCGAACCGGTAACGAGTACGAAAATTACTGTTAATTTAAAGGATCTTGGTTTTAGTTCTGCTTGTGTGGTTACTAATTTATGGACTGGTAAAGTATTGGGTAAGTTCTCTGGAGAATTTGCGCCAGAAATTAACAGGCACGGAGCCGGAATGTATAAGATTACTGAAAGTAAATAGACATAGAAACGGTAAGCAGATATAAAAAGTAATTAGCTATAAAAAAATCCCCTGGTTTTTACCAGGGGATTTTTTGTTACTATATTCTTCAGATCGGCTATACCAGTTCTGCAGAATTTGATAATTCTTCAACACTTACTAAGTCGGCCGATTTCACTGTTTTAATAATACGTGCAGCTACCTTATATGGATCAGCAGCCGAGTTAGGGCGACGATCTTCCAGGTAACCGAACCAGCCTTTTTCTACTGTAGCTAAAGGAATACGGATAGAAGCACCACGGTCAGATATTCCGTAGCTAAAGTCCATAATAGAAGCAGTCTCATGTTTACCGGTTAAACGCAAATGGTTATCTGCGCCGTAAACTTCCACATGCTCGCTAACTACGGGGCGGAAAGCTTCACAAATCACATCATAAACTTCTTTCTTGCCCGCAGTACGCAGAGCTGTATTAGAGAAGTTGGCATGCATACCAGAACCGTTCCAATCTAAAGTGCCCATTGGTTTACAATGCCAGTTGATTGCTACTCCATATTTCTCGCCTATTCTTTCTAATAAATAACGTGCAAGCCAAATCTGGTCGCCAGCTTCTTTAGCACCTTTAGCAAAGATCTGGAATTCCCATTGTCCGGCAGCAACTTCAGCGTTGATGCCTTCTACATTTAAACCAGCCTCTAAGCATGCGTCAAGATGCTCTTCAACAATTTCTCTTCCAAATGCATTATTTGCGCCAACAGAGCAGTAATATGGCCCTTGCGGACCAGGGTAGCCAGAAGCTGGGAAGCCTAATGGTTTGTTTGTTTCAGGATTCCAGAGAAAATATTCTTGTTCGAAACCGAACCAGAAATCATTATCATCATCTTCAATCAGTGCACGTCCATTAGACTCATGGGCTGCGCTTGTAGAATCCATAACTTCGCACATAACCAGGTATCCGTCTTTTCTCTGCGGATCTTTAATTACGTATACCGGTTTTAAAATACAATCAGATGAACCACCTGGAGCTTGTTCGGTGGATGAACCATCGAAGCTCCAGTTCTCCAGATCTTCTAATTTTCCGCTGAAATCTTTATCGATTTTTGTTTTGCTGCGTAGACTTTGTGTTGGTTTATACCCGTCAAGCCAGATGTACTCAAGTTTTGCCATGGTTGTGTATCAGTTTAGAGGTTAATAATAATTACTAAGTTGTTTTGTTTAGTTGGTTTTGACGTTAATTTGTATTGTGTTGGTTGTTTTATTGTTTTTAAACGTAAATTATGAATAGGTAATTGTCTGTTTCTATTTTTTTTCTATTTATTTGTGTATTAAATGTCTGTTTGTGAGAGTAATATACCTATTTAAGTATCATTTTTAAAATATAATTTATTTTTGGTGCGAAATTCTTGTATAAACAGTTTTTTAAAGTGTTTTTTGTTTGTTTTTTTTTTCTGTTATTCAATATAAATTGATTTTTTATCATTTTTTTTTGGAAAAAATGATGTAGGTTCGTTAGTGTAATTCAAACTTTGTGAATATTGATATTAAAGAAACTTCCGATGTACTAAAAGAGGATATTATAATGCTTTACAAAGCCAATTCATGGTCGTCTGCTGATCGACCAGATGAGCTGTATAAAGCATTGCTCAATTCTCATTCATTTGTAACTGCATGGGACAGCGATAGGTTGGTTGGACTTGGCAATGCAATTTCTGATGGATACCTGGTTGTTTATTATCCCCATCTGATTGTGCATCCTGATTATCATGGCAAAGGTGTGGGGAGGTTGATCTTGAGCCGTTTTCAGGAAAAATATGGTAGTTTTCATCAACAAATACTGGTAGCAGAAGGAGATGCAATTGAGTTCTATAAAAAACAAGGTTTTGTAAAAGCCGCAGATACGCAGTCTATGTGGATTTATAAAGGAGATGATCACTGATGCATAAACGGTTCTTACACTTATTTTATAGCTTATCTTAACGATTATCATAGTTCATTTTGAAGCAATAAGAAAATGAAGAAATTAACCTTATAATGATTTTCTTAGGTGTTTTTTAGTACGGTTTTATACTATATTTGATGTTTTAGAAAAGGCTCGTTCGGATTGATATAATTATTATCTTTTTATAAGTTGTCTGGGGTGGTATTAAACTTTCGTTACACCTGCTTTTCGAAAGCAACTGCTAGATAGCGCCGGCGAAAATAATTGTGAACATTATCTAAAGCGTAAATTATGCGTAAAATTATACTTTCGTTACTACTTTCTTTAACTGCTGCATCGCTAAATGCCCAACACCGGTTAGTAGAAAAAAAAGCAAATCCTAAAGGTGGTACTGACAGTGTTGTACAAGCAGTTCATCCTTCTTATGTTAATGTTACGGGTGTACACCGCTGGTTTTTTGGGGATAATTATCGAAAAGAATGGGCAACGGAAGTTAAAATGCCTTTAATCAGGATATCTAAAGTATATGGTGGCTTAACACCCGTGAAGGAAGGCGGGGGTATGCAATCGAAATCATTGCGTTTGGTAGATAAAACGGGCAAGGAATGGGTGATCAGAAGTGTGGAAAAGACTCCGGACAAACTTTTGCCAGAAAATCTGAGAGGTACTTTTGCGGTAGATTGGGTGGATGATGCTATGAGTGCCCAGCATCCTTTTTCTGCGTTAATTATGCCACCGCTAGCAGCTGCAGCCGGAGTTTATCATACTAATCCTATTATAGGTGTTGTAGAGCCGGAAGAGGCACTCGGCGAATACAAAGACATATTTGCAGGAATGGTTGTCCTTCTTGAAGAGCGGGAGCCTGCCGGGGAATCGGATAATACACCTAAAATGATCAAAGAACTGAATGAAGACCATGACAACCGGGTAGATGGGGAACAGTTCTTAAAGGCGAGGTTACTGGACTTGCTAACTGGCGACTGGGACCGTCACGAAGATCAATGGCGATGGGTAAGTGAAAAGAAGGGAAAGGATAAGATTTACAGTGCGGTGCCGCGAGACCGTGATCAGGTTTTTCATGTGAACGAGGGACTATTTCCATCTATAGCAGCATTGCCATGGATAAATCCCCTGTTTGGTGATTTCGAAGGAGATCTCTCTGGTGTTAAGTATTCACTTTTTAAGACGAAATTTTTAAAATCCTATCCTGATGTACAGCTTAGTTATGCTGACTATATGCGTATTGTGAATTCTTTTGTTAAGGCAGAAACTGATGAGGTACTGGAAGCGGGGCTTAAACGTATGCCCTCGGAGATCTATCGTATTCGCCACGAAGAACTATTGAACATATTAAAGCAGCGCAGGAATAACATACCTGCAGCTATGGCACAATATTACCGTTTCATCAATCGTATAGTTGATATCCGTACAAGCGATAAAAATGAGCATGTTGAGGTGAGTGAAGTTGCAGGGGGCGACGTACGGATCATCATCAATAAACTAGATAAATCCGGACAGTTTAAGGATACTATAATGAATCGGATTTATAGCTCTGCAGTTACTAAAGAAATACGTTTATATGTAGCCGATGGTGATGATAAAGTAACAGTAAAGAATGATTATTCTGCAATCAAATTAAGGATTATTGGAGGTAAAGGAAATAAAGATTTTGAGGTTAAAAATGCATCACACAAAGTAAAGATTTATAATGGGAAAGATAGCTTAAGTACAAGATTTGTTCCTGTTAACCCTTATAATGTCTGGATGCCGTTAGCTACAGCAGCAATTAATGCAGATGATGGGTTTTTACTTGGGCTGGGTGTTAAATATACCCAGATGGATGGGTTTAGGAAATTACCGTATGCAAGTGTACAACAAGTAATGATTTCACATTCTTTCGCTACTTCTGCGTTTCGTATAAAGTACAATGGAGAATGGATCCAAGCATTAGGGAAGGCAGATATAACGTTGCAGGCATTTATGCAGGCTCCAGATAATACGATGAATTTTTTTGGACGTGGTAACGAAACGGTATTGAATAAGATTGATAACTACCGTACGTATCACCGTACCCGGTTTGATACTTATCAGCTGGATCCTGCATTACGCTGGAATACCGGTGAAGGAACAACAATTAGTGCGGGGCCTTCTATCCAGTTTTATCACTTAAATAGAGATGATAATGGTGGCAGATTTATAAATCAGTCTGGTTTGATCAAATCATATGATAGTCTTACTGTAGATCGCGATAAGGCACATGCCGGAATACAAGTTAAACTGATCAGCAATAAAAGAAATAATAATGTGTTGCCATCCGAAGGTTATTATTTCAACTTAAACATCCAGGGTTATACTGGTTTAAACAAATACTCCAAGTCATTTCTGCAAATCAGACCAGAATTTACTTATTACCAGCGATTAAATGCTAAGGGCACAATTGTGATTTCTGATCGCGTTGGAGGTGGGATAACTGCTGGAGACGCTGCGTTTTATCAATCTATGTTTTTAGGAGGACAGGGCAATTTACTGGGTTACCTGCAATACCGTTTTGCTGGTGAATATATGGTTTATAACAATCTTCAGGCAAGAGTAAAGTTGTTTAATATCGCTAGTTATATCCTTCCGGGACAATTAGGTCTGACAGGTTTTTATGATGCCGGAAGGGTTTGGGAAAAAGATGAAAAGTCCACCAAATGGCACCAAGGAACTGGTGGCGGTGTATATTTTGCTCCTGCAGGTCTAACCATTGTACAGTTATTGGCTGGTCACTCGGAGGAGGGCTGGTATCCCTATGTTTCAATGAACTTCAGGCTATAATACAGTGAGTATATGATGTTATGGTTTACAGTTCGTAGACCTTAGACTGTGTTTAACCAACACGAGCTAGTCACAGTGCAACTACAATTAGCATGATTAACTTATAGACTTCCCGAATGGAGAAAAAGCAAGGTTCATTAATTTGAAATGCTGTTTGCCAAAAGGAATGCCAATAATAGTTATACAAAACAGCAGACCGAACAGCAAGTGTGTAAGAGCAATCCAAATACCACCGCATAGCAACCACAGGATATTCATTACTGTAGATAGACAGCCTGTATTTGATGAAGTATCAGTGACTTTAACGCCAAAAGGCGCGAGTGCTACAAACGCAAACTTAAAACATTGAATACCAAAAGGAATACCCACAATAGTAAAGCATAAGATCAAGCCACCAATCAGGTATTCAAAAAAAACGAATATGCCGCCGAAAATTATCCAAATGATGTTTCCTATTAAGTTCATGGTGTCAGTTTTTTTTTAATTAGAGTAAAAATTACCAGATTAGTTACAGAAAAGGAGGATCTGAATCAGGTAAAAAAGCAAACTAATGTGTTATAGGTTGTAAATAACATATAGTTGTATACTTATATTTGCTATTATGGATAGTTCATTAATATTAAAGTCGCTGCCTACTATTCCTGCATCGGCATTAGATTTCTTAATGCTGATAAAAGAGAACAATAACCGGGAGTGGTTCCATGCGCATAAAGAAGAGTATGATGCACAATTTGTATTTATTGAACAATTTGCTGAAGGTATGCTGGCAGATCTGAATACGCACGATCTAATAGAAACATCATCCGGGAAAAAGAGCTTGCAACGTATTTACAGGGATACACGTTTTGCCAAAGACAAAATACCTTATAAAATTCATTGGTCCGGCGGCTTTAAACGCGCAACCAAACAAAGAAGGGGAGGGTATTACTTTCATTTGGAACCAGGTAATACCTTTATTGGAGGTGGATTTCAAGCCCCTAACCCGCAGGATTTAAAGCGTATCCGGGAAGACATCAGCACAGATGCCGGGCCACTTCGAAAAATATTAGCGAGCAAGTCTTTCAAAGATACATTTGGAATTTTGAGGGGCGAACAGGTTAAGACAACTCCAAAAGGGTTTGATGCAAATAATGAAGCAATAGACCTTTTACGTTACAAACAATTTTTATTGATCAGAAATTTTACAAATGAAGAACTTTTAGATCCTTCATTCCTAACGCAGGTTAATAAGGTATATAAAAACATGCGTCCGTTTTTTAATTACATGAGTGAGGTTTTAACAACAGATATAAATGGATTGGAGCGGTAAATAAGAAGGTGCCCCGAACAGAATCTCCTGTAAAAAGATGAGGTGTCTAGAGCACCTTGTAATAATCGGGCGTCTGCTGACAACTTATTGATATGAACGCAGAAAAACCTGCAGGGCCGCAATAACTTGTACCGGGCTTTCCTCTGCAACAAAATGACCTCCGGGAACCTCAACACCTGTACATTCTGGTATAAAGGTCCGCCTCCATACGGAAAGAGGATCTTCTTTTAATGAACCTAGGAAATCTTTGCCCCATATTACTAAAGACGGGCAGGTGATCTTTTTTTCTTCATGAAGATCTTTCAAATCATGGGTCAGATCCAGTCCTGCACCTGCACGATAGTCTTCAGCAAAAGCATATATGTTAGCAGGATTACTCCAGCTGCGCTTGTACTGTGCCATCGCAATCGGATTAAAGTCGTCTAAGGTAAAGTTTGAATTGTGGCCAGAGACCATATCGCCAATATTATCCGGGGTCAGAAATTCTTCTGCCATTGGGGAAGGCTGAGCCATCTTTCTCCAATGTGGAATGAAACCCATGTCTGTTTCTATCCATTGCCAAAGTACAAATGTTGGCAGATTATCCAGAATTGCCAGAGCTTTTATGCGTTCGGGGACATCCAGCGCCAACCTGTAACCGATCAAAGCTCCTCTATTATGACCGATAACCGAAAATTCAGAATAACCAAGCTGCTCCATGATTTCAATACAATCAATACCCATCTTACGCTTAGAATACTCCATACTTTCCGGACCTCCATCTGAAACCGAAGAGGCACCATAACCTTTTAAATCCAAACAGACCACATGATAATTATCCGCAAGTTTTGGCGCAATATGATGCCAAATAGCATGTGTCTGCGGGAAACCATGTAAAAGCAATAGTGGTGGAGCACTTTTTTTTCCACCTATTCTCATAAAATAATTTCCGTCTGCAATATTTAACATTTTACTTTCGAAACCTGGGAAGAGGTCTAAGTGCTCTCCATTCCGGTTGTTTTCATTTATAGTCATCTTTTTTCTATTTGCATCGAAAAACGACTTCGCTTCAAATAACCTTTATGAATATATTTAATATAGTATCCACTGGCCTGCATATCGTTTTTCAAAGAAGTGATATAATCTTTCAAAATTAAGTTTATACCTTTGAAATTGAAAGTACTAACAAAGTTGTTAGGTACTAACTGATATGTTGGCATGAAAAAGGAAAATTCAACCAATTCCATTAACCAGATGGGACTCAACGAAAAATGTGGAATAACTTATGCGATAGGTTTAATAGGTGGGCGCTGGAAACCAACCATCCTATGGAACCTGACTTTAAGCGGTAAACTTCGTTATAGCGAGTTAAAAAGAATTATACCTTGTGTATCCGAAAGGATGCTTGTATTACAATTACGCGAGCTGGAAGCTGATGGTTTGATCAATCGCATTATCCATCCGGTTGTTCCTCCAAAAGTAGAATACGAACTTAGTAAAAAAGGGAAATCGTTGAAAAACGTTCTCGAAACCATAACAATTTGGGGTGAAGGGGAATTGAACCATTAGAACTGTCCTGGCATCTATAAAAACGCTGTGTTAACTCTGCCAAGGTTGTTGTTTTAACATTGCCTGATTAATAATCTTCAAGTCGTATATAGTTTCGTTTTTCAGGCATATAATAATGTCATGAAAGAATAATAGGGATGTTGCTTTTTCATTCAAAGATTCCGAATTATTTTCAAATCGCTTTTTAACAATTTGCTGTTAATTTGATATCATACAGTATAGCTGGTATTTTATTACTGATTTGTCTTTAAATAGCAGTAAAATAAATGTTTATCCAAAAAATCTACATTTCAAATTCAGATTATGGAGCCGCAAACAGAAAGAGAAAATGGATACTTCTTAATGGTGTTAATTATATTTTTAAACTAAAAAAGCTCCTAACATTTAAGTTAAGAGCTTCTGTGTACACCCAATAGGACTTACATCGAACCATTTTGTGCCTGATTGTGCTGATTTGGTTAGTTCATTAGACTCAAATGACACAGTCAGTCAACCTATATATCCCCCGAATTTATAGTACTTACAATAATTAAGATGTACATTTAAGTAATGACCTTGGTGGCTGGACGTATGGGAAGAAAACTTAAAAGCGATCAGCTTTTATAAGAGAAATGGCTTTATAGCGTTTGACAAACATATTTTCAAATTAGGGGATGACAAACAAACCGACGTTGTGATGAGAAAATTCTGTAATAGTATCTAATTTATTACTCGGTAATCATGATGTCATGTTTCCGATTGTTCTTAAGAAGCATAATTATCTATTCTTATATTTGCAGTATCAATTCAATACCACAAATACCATCAAATATGATATTTAATTAATATCACTATTTTAAATGACATTATGAAAACAATTGGAAGCAGATCAACTTGTCCTATTGGATATTCGCTAGACGTTTTTGGTGACAAATGGACTTTATTGCTATTAAGAGATATGATTTTTGCAGAAAAGTGTACTTGGTTAGAATGGAGAGGATCAGCAGAAAAAATTGCCCCATCTGTTTTATCAGACCGCGTAAGCCTACTAATAGATGAAAATTTTATAGTCAAGAAGGTTTCAAAAACCAATGCGTCAAAATTCTTGTTTTACCTTACAGATAAAGGACTGGACCTGGTGCCTCTGATGGTAGACTTGATGGAATTTGGATCAAAACATAATCCTGCGGGAGGTTCTGATTATTGGATGAAGAAGATTACAGCTAATAAAAAGAAAACTATTCAGGAATTACGTGAAAAAATGCTTGCTGCACGTTTAGAGGCTTTTTCAGTTTAATAAATTGAAAAATTGCAGGGTAATACATAGGCATGAAAGGATAAAGACAGTGTAATTATACTATTTGATTTTTTATTGCTTTAGCTACTACTTCCGTTAGGGAGGATACCTGTAGTTTTGTATAAATATTTTTCATATGCCCTCTTACCGTATTATAACTGATATATAATTTAGCCGCTATCATTTTATAACTTAAACCACTTACTATATACTCTAGGATTTCTTTTTCCCTGGCGGTCAGTTTGTATGCTAATTTACAAGCATTCGCTTTTTGTTCGTCGTGATTATTGACTTCAAAACTAACGATAATCGTTTCTTTCATATTCTTGAAAATACAGTCTGCGAGGATACGTACGATATTTAAAATATCGTCTTTTCCCAGACAAATACATATGTTATCACGTTCCAACTCCTGTTCTAATCCGACTAATAATTGCTTGTAATAAGCATCATTGACGAACACCTTTTTTATTCCTTCCTGATTGCGTTCATGCTCAGTGGAAGGCTCTGTTTTTACACTCATTAGATTTTTTTAAGAAAATCAGCATTTAAAACGTTTGATAAAATTTCATTAGGGACCCAAAAAAGATAGACTGTCGTTAATGGAATATCATCACAGAAAACTTGTACAATAGCACAGCTACTTAAACGTAGCTGTGCATATAATTCTCAATCATACTGCAGATGGGTCCTGATATTTTAATACTTATTTGCAGAAGTACCACCTCCAAAAGAATAATCCTCATGGTTAGACACACTATCCAGAATGATATAAATATCCTCAGGGCGAATGCCGGGAGATTTTGATAAATGTTTAACGATGGATTCAAAGACATCATCTTTCTGATGTCTTTGCCGCGGATCGGACTTTAATTCGATAATCATAAAATCTTCAGATCTAGTTCCGCCTTTAAAATCTCGTTTGTAAATTAAAGCTCCGGGCTCTACCTGTATAAATCTATGAAACAAATCATCAGAAGGCCATAAATAGGCATCTACCACTGCTTCACTTATACTGGCTGATAACTGGTCAATATATTCTTTTGATTTTCCAGTTGTTAATGTTATAGTTGCTGTAGGCATCTTCCTGTTTTTAACGTCTTATTAATTTCTATTCGCTGAGATACCGCATGCCTGAGAAAAATCCTCATGAGTTGCATGGCTATCTAAAATAATCAGCACATCTTCAGGCCTGACACCTGCAGTTTTGGATAAATGTTCAACGATCGATTTAAAAACTGCATCTTTTTCGTCCCTTCTTCTGGCGTCAGATTTAATTTCGATAAACATAAAATCATCAGATCTTGGCCCGGGACTACCATAGTGTCTGTCAAAGATTAAAGCGCCCGGTTCCAATTGTATAAATCTCTGGAACAGATCATCGGGCGGTAATAAATACGATTCAACTAATGCATTATGAATGCCTTCTGAAACCCGGTTAATATAGTCCTGAGGTTTTCCTTTTGTTAAAATTACTGTTACTACTGGCATTGTGTTTCATTTAGATCCATAACTGAATTGGCATGGAAGGTTTGTTTTAAATGGTAAAATCAAGCAAAACTTTTACTCCTTTTTGAGCATGTATCACAGCCTCAGTAATTGAACTTAATGAATAAGAGGCCGCTATAGGCACATTAAAAGCATTTTCAGCGAGCAGTGACTCGGATTCTCTTACGGCACTGTTTAATTTTGGAAGATATTCGCTCAGGTACATCCAGAAGCCATGAACTTTTAAACGTTTCACGATCAGGTCAACCTGACTAATAACAACAGGCTTTCCGCTCAATATGGCATAAGCCACCAAATGGCTGTCTACACCAAGAATTTGTGCTAGGATTGCCGAAGAATCTCCGCCTACTGCATCAAGGCCCAGCTTAATATTTGCATTGTCAGTCACCTTTTTGGCTTCTTCCGCAATGCTGGCGCTCTCTACTAAAACCGCATCAGCACCTGCCTGTTGGGCTATTTCTACAACTTCAGCCCTTCTTACAATTGCAAGGGTTTTAATGCCCCGGGATTTAGCTACCGCGATAATGGTATTCGCAACACTGGAGTTCCCTGCATTAAGTACTATCCAATCACCTTTCTCCAGGCTTGTAAACTCGTTTAACAATAATACCGCAGTCGGCGGATTGATTCCTGCCATTGCGAGTTGCTTAGGATCTGCTGAGGCAGATACAGGAAATAAATCTTTAGCAGGCGCCTTTACCAATTCTGCCCATGCGTAAGTACCAAATGGAATAATTACCCTGTCCCGTATTTTCACATTTTCGACATCCGGGCCAACTTCTTCGATTATTCCGACGCCTTCACCACCAATGGTAGCAGGAAGCTCTGGTTGAATAAAGTAGATACCTTTAGCCACCATCAGATCACTAAAATTTACAGGGCTGTATTCCACACGGATAATGACTTCCTGATTTCCAGGAGCTGTAGGATTTGGGATTTCTACTAGTTTTAGGGTTTCCTGAGGATTTCCTGTAGCTGTTAATTGTATTGCTTTCATAATTTATTTTGATAATTGTTATTTGATTTTTTTAATGAATTTGATCAGGCCGGTCATATAGGTTTGCTGGTACCTCTGGCAGTTAAGATATCGATCATCTCTGTTCCGCCATTCTTAAAATATTTGTAATAATTTAAAAAGTCGGCAATCCATTGGGCAGTAGCCTCCGTCTCTTCGTCAGCAGGATGATGAGCACTGTTTTCTGCCTTAACCATAGTTAAATTTGTAACCTTGCCGGGTAGGACGGCATTCATCCAGTCATAAGACAGTCCGGCAATCCCTAAAACAGGCAACTGGAGCGGGCTATAACTTTTTTGATCTTCCACATCCTGCGAAAAAGCTTGAAACCAGGCATTTGTTGCACGTATACTATCCCTTCTTTTATAATTCTGATTATATACTGATCGGTCAAATGCATCAATGCTGCCTGTGTTGACCAGCGTGTTGTTAAAAAACCAATCATGCAGAAGATGAACACGCCCTTTCAATAAAAGATCAGGCAAAACTTTAACCTGCTGGAACGCCCACCACCACAAATATGGTGCTGCAGGATTCAAATTCTCTCCGTCAAAGTTATCGTAAGCCGGAATTATGCTTAACTGATATAGACTTTCTTCAGGATGCATTGCATCAAATAAAATTAACTTTGCAACCTGATCAGGATAATTAGCGGCAAAACTAAACGCTACCATAGCCCCGATATCATGCCCTGCCAGATGTACCGTTCCCAGATCAAGTTTTTTCACAATTGCAGCAATATCAGCAGCCATTGTTTTTTTATCATAACCGCCTGAGGGACGGTCTGAATTCCCCATTCCGCGGAGGTCAACAGCTATTACATCAAATGACTTGGCCAGCAAAGGCATTATTTTATGGTAAGCCCACCATGTTAATGGCCAGCCAGACAGCAGCACAATTGTTGGTCCTGAACCTCCACGTACATAGTGAATATTTATACCGTTTACTGCTACAAAACTATCAGTAAACCTCGGTAATGATGCAACCAGCATCTCATTTGAGAATTCCATCTGGTCATCGGTAATACTTGAATAATTTAATAGAGGCGGCCATTTCATAAGATAAATGTTTTAATTCTATATGTAGTATTAATTTAATACCACAAACGTAGATAATAAAAGTAATACTAATTTAGTACCACTTTTATTATGACATTATAGCCACAATCCAAAAGGGAGCTCAATAATTTGCAATTGCTTTATGATGCAACTATATATTGACATGCGTCAGTCACCTTAAACCGTCCGACCTCATTTGGCTGTATTCTTTAAAATAACCAGTCGTTTTTGAGGGTACTAATACATATCCAGTTAAATGATCTTTGTGGCCTCATTTAACCTTAATTTATATGACACTTGAAAAAAATTATGATTATATCATTGTAGGCGCCGGATCTGCAGGGTGCGTAATTGCACGCCGTTTGATAGACCAAAGTAACGCTAAGGTTCTGCTGCTCGAAGCAGGCGGCATCCATACAGGTATATCACGACTTACCAATTCTATAGAATGGCCGTTTAATATGGGATCCGAACAGGACTACCGATACAATTATGAACCTAATCCATATATCAACAACCGCAAAATCGATGTGCCACGGGGAAAAGGAGTAGGCGGTTCAGGAAGTATTAATGCAATGGTATGGAGCAGGGGTAACAAATATGATTATGATGGCTGGGCCGAAGCAGGCAATAAAGGCTGGGATTACGCATCTGTACTGCCATTGTTCAAAAAGATTGAAGACTGGGAAGATGGCGAAACAGATTTTCATGGAGCAGGTGGCCCGATCAGCGTAGAAAGAAGCAAAGATCACCCATTATTTGATGCTATGGTTTCCGCAGGACAGAGTTACGGGATTCCCTATGTGGATGATATAAACGGCCCCAATATTGAAGGTATAGGCAGAGGTGTAGTAAATGTAAAGAATGAGATTCGCCAGAGTCCGGCAATGTACCTGGAAACCATTATGGATCATGAAAACTTCACTTTACTGACTTATGCTAAAGTGCTTAAACTAAATTTTGAAGGCAAACGTTGTATAGGGCTGGATTTCATACAAAATGAAAAATCCTGCACAGTAAAAGCATCAGAAGAAGTGATTCTTTGTGCAGGGGCTATAGATACACCCAGAATTTTAATGCTTTCAGGTATAGGTGATCCTGAAGAGCTTAAAAAGCTTGACATTCATCCTGTTACTGACCTGCCGGGTGTTGGAAAAAACCTTCAGGATCACATTTTTCTGAATGGATTGTGTTTCGAATCAAAAGAACCGCTTGGGGAATACAATAGCAACCTGGCCAGCAGTACCATCCACTGGAAAAGCCGGTACGATCTTCCTTCTTCCGACCTGATGTTTTTCGCAGCACAGATACCTGTACTAACCCCTGATCTTGCCAAACAGTATCCGCCGGTTCCGGCAAATACATTTAGTATCCTCCCATCCCTGCTGCAAAGTAATACCCGCGGGTATATAAAAATGAAAACCTCAAAACATGACGGACCGCTTGAAATCCAGTATAACATGCTCGAAGATCCTGCGGATATGGATGCATTGGTACAGGCAGTAAGGATATCTTTTGATCTTATTGCAAAACCTGCTTTCAAAGAGCTGATGGGTGAATGGGCTATTCCGGGAAAATCGATTGAAGACCGGGAATCAATTGTCAGTTTCATACGTGATGCAGCCAGTTCTTACTGGCATGTAGCAGGCACCTGTGCTATGGGTAACAGCAAAGCATCTGTAGTTAGCGATCAGCTGCTTGTCCGTGGAATAGATGGACTGCGCATTGCTGACGCCTCGGTTATGCCTAAGATCACGACTTCAAATACACAGGCACCGACAATGATGATTGGCGAGTTTGCCGCACGTTTGATACTCGGAAAATAATTAGAACGGTAAATTTTTGTATTGTCCGCACCAGCTTCAGCGCAACTCATTCCCTGTTAAAATTTGAGGTAGTTGAAGCTGGCCCCGGTGATATGGATTTGATGGCGATTAAAGGCTATAAACACCATGAACGAAAGCAAGTATTATACCCCCCTTATAGACCATATATCCAAAAATGTAAAGCTTGACACTGAAACAGTCAATGCAATTGCTGAAAATTGCAAAGAAGTGTCGTTCCCGAAAGGTCATACCATGCTTAGGGAAGGTGATGTCTGCAAAGCTGCTTATTTTATTATTTCAGGTGAAGCAAGGTCGTTTTACACGGATTGTGCAGGCAAGACAACCACATGGCTATTTCATTTTAATCATTCATCAGGCAATATTAAAAATCATTGGCTTATAGACTACAAGAGTTTCCTGACCGGAGATGATTCAACTTTGAATATCGAAACTCTATCTCAAGTTACTGCTATAAAATTAGCTCATTCGAGCATGTCTCATCTACTCGAAAAGCACCTTTTATACGAACGATGGACAAGAATATTAAATGAAAGGGCCTTCATCGTGACTTATAACCGGGTATTTTCTATGCTAACGATGTCCGCAACAGACCGCTATAAAAAACTCTTATCAGAAGAGCCGCATCTGCTGCAACTTTTCTCTAATCATTATATCGCTTCTTACCTGGGTATTACTCCTCAATCTTTAAGCAGAATCAGGAGCAGGATGCTTCAGGAAAGGTAATCAGATTATTACCCCATGGTAATAAATACCAATAAAGAGATTAGTTACCACAGGTGAATGCTTGGCGGATCGAATCAATCTATTTTTATATAAATAAATAAATAATAGATATGAATCAATTCAAAAAGTTATTTGAGAAACAAAAATTACAATTCAATACAGATGTAACCAAAAGCTATGAATGGCGCATTGAACAGCTCAATCAAATGCAGAATATGCTTCAGGAAAACGATCAGGCATTTTACCAAGCTCTTAGTGCCGACTTTAAGTCTGCTTTATCAGATGTAGCAATAGAGGTTAATGCACCTATTGGCATTATAGAATTTACTAAGTCTCAACTTAAAGACTGGATGGAACCGCAGGACGTGCCAATCCCCAAATTTTTATCCGAATCAGGTCACCGTGGTAAAGTTTATAGAGAGCCATTTGGTGTTACACTGATCGTAGGCCCTTTTAACGCGCCACTGCTGTGTACATTAGTGCCGGCAATTGCTGCACTCTCTGCCGGTAACACTGTCATTTTAAAAACGCATGAAGCATTAAAAGCAACAAGCGCGTTGCTCCGGGACTTGATTGCTAAATATTTTGAAGAAGATGCCTTAGCTGTTGTAGAAGGAGATAAACAAGCATTGACAGAATTGTTGCAGTTGCCCTTCAACTTTATTTTCTTTACCGGAAGTACACATGTAGGGAAAATCGTTATGCGGGCGGCGGCCGAAAATCTGACTCCGGTAATTTTAGAATTAGGAGGGCAAAACCCTTCAATTGTTGACGAAACTGCAAACATCGCCGATGCTGCCAGAAAACTTGTCTGGGGTGCAACAGCATGGGGAGGACAATGGTGCTCATCTCCCGGTTATGTTTACGTTCATGAATCGAAAGCCGACGAATTTATTGCTGAAGCAAAAAAAGGGCTGCTTGAGTTTTATGGTGCCTTGCCAGTCAATGGACCTGATCTTTCGGGTATTATCAGCACACAAGCAGCAGATCGTTTATTATCATTAATTGACCCAGAGAAAGTAGTTGCCGGTGGTAACGGGGATGCAGCAAACAAATACCTGGCACCTACATTAATTTACCCGGCAGAATGGACTGATGAAATCATGAAGGAAGAGATCTTTGGACCTATATTACCGATCATGACTTATACAGATATCAAAGAAGCTGTAAACAAAATAAAAGAAATCGGAAAGCCTCTTTCTGCCTATATCTTCAGTCAGAATGAAGAACAAATTGCATTTTTAATAAATACTTTATCTTTTGGAGGAGGAGCAGTGAACCAGAGTAATGTTCAGCTTTTTATAGTTACGATGCCATTTGGAGGTGTAGGAAGCTCTGGAATGGGCAATTATATGGGTAAATGGGGATTTGATTCTCTTACAAATGCAAAGGGAGTTTTGACTTCTCCAGCTGACAGAGAGATCAAGCACCTCTATCCCCCTTTCGATACGGATAAGCTTCAGGAATTGAACAAGTGGTTTGTTTACTAATTTATTTCTTACAGTTTTATCCACTCATTGATTAAGATGAATTCCGTCAGACTTAGTTATATAAATGTATTATACAAATAGAATATATCCTTAATTTATTGGGGCATAATGCCAAAATTACTTGGTTATTATAATAAAACTTTAGCAAGCCCCAATTATTCTTCTGTCAATGCGCAAATAGCCAATTCATGGATAATTCAGTATAAGAAATGCAAAATTAGTAAAACAAGAGGAAGCTGTATCACAAACTAAGTGATGCAGCCTTTCTTTTTTTACTGAAATTATTCGATGAATGGCTGAACTTGTTTTTTTCGATTAACGGTTGATATTTTCGAAAAGGCATGTTAAAGCAGCTTTTCTAGGCTCCTTTTTTCTGATATTTGCGCGATGGCCAACATGCCCCCATTCAATAGAGACTTTTTCTTTACCCCTGAGCATAAAATGGCGAAACCCGTGGTTGTGTATGATATTCGCAAAGACCGGTTCTACATCGAAACACCTTTTTTTTATGCCTTATTCCTTGTTCACTGGTTAAAAGTTGTTCCGCCTTTTGTTTCTGCCTGATCAGGTTCACGTTGATCAGGATGATTCTATTCCCTTTTGATTTGTGAGAGACTCCATTTAAAGGGCAGCCCGTATAATTTAGCCTCATATTTTCTTGAACTGTGTTGAAGGCCAGTACTTTTTTTCCAGTTGGCCGTGCCTGTGTAATGCATCTGCTGCCCCATTGGGCAGATGTAGCAATCCTTTAATGGGTTGTAGAACAGCCGCTCCGGAGCGAAAGGATATTTAGCCTGATGGTTTCTCGGTCTGCTTTTCTCAAACAGATTGTGCTTCACAAATGGGGTGATTTCCTTCTGTTCCAATAAGGCATAATTTTCTGCTGAGCCATATTTTGCATCTGCGGTAAGGATTTCCGGGACGGCTCCAAAGCTGGCTTCGTGCTGAGAGCCAGGTGCTCTGGTAAAGTTGTGGTGTCAGTAGGGCTGGGATGGATCGTATAGTTGACGGTAAACTGGTTAGAGGTAGAAATCTGTACATTATAACTGGGCTTTAACTGACCGTTACGCATATGATCTTCTTTCATCCGCATGAAGGTAGCATCATGGTCTGTTTGCTATCAAACTTGAAGCAGAGGCGAAAGTTGAAACCCTTGAAAATGAGTTGACCAAAGCAAAGAAGATCTACACAGGAGTTACAGCATTGATGAAAAAATTATCGAACCATGTACAAAATGTCGATGAATACTATTTAGACAGCGATATTGAGATAAAAAGAAGGATAATCAGATCAATTTTTCCTGAGAATTTTGTACTGGAAAAACAGGGTTATCGAACCAGAAGATTAAATGAAGGAGCAGCCTTTGTTTATACTTTAAACGGCATTTTAGAAGACAAAAAAGAAGGGACAAACTATTATTTTAATAGCCTGTCCCTCTTGGTACACCCAATAGGATTCGAACCTATGACCTACGGTTTAGAAAACCGTTGCTCTATCCAGCTGAGCTATGGATGCGTGTTTCCTTCTTGGAGCGCCAAAGATAGAGTTTTTGTGTAATAAGCGCAAATCTATTTTAAAATAATCTGCTATTTAACACTGTTTGGGGCATTCTATCCTCTTTTCTGGATGCATTTCTGCATAATCCATCACCATATTTAAAATATAATCATTTGAAGGATAAGGGACTATACAAGACTTCAGTGTTTCCATATCGGTAACGTCTGTATGAAAAGAAATATAGCCCATACCATAAAATTTTCCTTGTTCTACCCATAAACAGCTTTGTTCTTCGTCATTTCGGCCAGAATCTATGATTGCAAAGGACGGAAGTGAAGATTTTAAATGTGCAATTGCAGCTTTTACCCTGGTATTGTAACTATAAGGATGTTCTAAACCAAGGCAGGCACCATGGCAATTATCCGTTTCGTAGCCTGTACAGGATGATCGGTGAGTTTGGATAAAACAGAGTTTTTCGCATAAAGTATGTTCATTAATCATACCACGTAACATACTTTGTCCGGCCAGCAAGCTGTTAAATGTATATAAGGCAGGGGTGTTTATTTTATATTTATCAATACCAAGGCGCATAAAGCCATTTTGATCTTCAAAAGTATAAAGGGCAAACTTTTGTTCTGGCCGCTTTAAAGCTTTGTTGTTTTCGGGCCAGTGTTTTTGGATCTCTGATGCTTCAAGGATTAGTGCCATTAGCTCTGTTCCACAAGTGGTATGTTCAATTTGATAAATATTTTTCAAAAATTCTTGTCGTTGCTTTTTGATACTATTGCCAGAAAAATGTGAATACACCCGCTTTTTAATGTTTATCGCTTTTCCTATGTATATAATTTTCCCCTTTTGATCTTTAAAGTAATAAACCCCAGGATTGGAGGGTAAAGCTTCGATTTGCGACCTTGATATATTTGGAGGTAAAATCTGCTCTTTTGAAGATTTATTAAGCGATTGGGGAATCAAACCTTCAGTATCTTTTTTTAAAAGTAAGCTTAGCAAGAGTGCTGTCGCTGCAGCATCCCCGCCCGCACGGTGACGATCATTTAAAGGGATGTTTAATGCGCTGCATAATTTCCCCAAACTGTAGGAGGAATGACCGGGAATCACCTTCCTGCTCATTCTTACCGTGCATAGCTTTTTTGACAGGAGTTGATAACCAGCTAGGGAAAGCTGGTGCCTTACAAACGAAAAGTCGAAATTTACATTATGGGCTACAAAAATTTTGTCATGTAACAATTCGTGTATTTTAGGGGCTACATCTTCAAATACAGGCGCAGCGCTAACCATCTCATTGCTGATCCCGGTTAAGCTTTGGATGTAAAAGGGAATATCTTGTTTCGGATTGATCAGTGTCTCAAAGGATTCTAAAACTTTTGAACCATCATGAACAAGAATCGAAATTTCGGTGATCCCATTTCCGGAAGCAAACCCTCCCGTGGTTTCTATATCTACTACTGCGTATAACATATCATTCAATAGGCGTATACAAATGTGCTAATAAATTTAGTAATAATAATGAATATTGAAAATATTATCATATGGCATGTTAATCGCTTAAACAAAAATGAAATGAGGAAAATAAATGTCTAAGAGAATTTTAGCGGTTGATGACGATAGCGACATCCTGGACGTTATAAGGATCATATTGGAAGATGAGGGCTATGAGGTTTTTACACTGGCCAATGCGAAATATGTGTTTGATGAAGTGCAGCAAAACAGTCCTGATTTGATATTACTAGACGTAATGTTGGGCGGACTAGATGGAAGGGATATTTGCAGGGCATTAAAGGAGCATGATTCCTATAAAAAAATACCTGTGGTAATGATCTCTGCAAGTCATAATTTGGATAATCTATTGCTGTCGCCAGGTGCCCCGGACAACTTTTTGGCAAAACCATTTGATATCGACCGACTAGTAGAAATGGTGAAAACTCAACTGGCTGCTTAAGCCGAAGTGTACTATTTTGTAGATACTTCGTACTAAATTCTAGATGGTTTACGTCAAAACAGTGGCTATCCGTATTGGATTAGTCAATATTTTGTGAATAGGGCATTTCTCTGAAATTTCCACTAACCTATTTAATTCATCTGTTGTGAGGTTACCATTCAATTCGAGTTTAACGGTAATAGTTTTACCTTCATCAAGCTGATCTTCCCTGCTAATTGCGAGGTGTATCTTAATACTGTCTAAAGGAATATTCTTTCTATCTGCATACATTCTCAGGGTTATTGCTGTACAACTCCCTAAACTGGCTAAGAGAAGTGCCGCTGGTGGCATTCCTTCATCTGTTCCACCCATGTCTTCTGGTTCATCTGCATAAATAAAATGCCCGGCAGCAAATATTTTTGTTTTATAGGTAGATCTGTCTAGTTCTGTTATAGCTGTAATTTGCTGGTCTTCCATGTTGTGGTTTTAATTTCCTAATTTTAGGTGATATAATATAATAATGGAACAATCGGAAACAGAAAAACGTTTGCTTTTTTTACAGGCATCTATTGGTAAAGAGCTAAGTGGTTCGCCCTCTGCTTATATGAACTGGCTTAAGCCAACGGTTATCAGTGCAGAGCGGGGTGAGCTGATTTTTAGTTATGTAGTAAGAAAAGAAATGACAAATCCGTATGGTATACTTCATGGTGGAGTAACGGCCGGTATAATTGATGATTTAATTGGAGCTACTGTATATACTTTAGGGTTAAATAAAGCGTTTACTACTGTAAATAATTCGATTGATTATTTTGCTCCTGCAAAGGAGGGCGACGTGATTACAGCAAAAACAGCTATTGTAAAACAAGGAAGAACAATCATCAATTTACAGTGTGAGGTATTTCTGCCGTCTAAAGACCGGTTGATTGCAAAAGGTTATTCTAATATGTTAAATATTGGCTGATCTTTTGAGGGGAAATGATGACTGATGATTAAATGTGATCAGTTAACATAAATATGTTGATGGCTTAAGATGGAATGAACATTTTAACCTGATATTTGTTGTGAAAGATAACTAACCAGATATGAATATGTTAAGCAATTATCTCAACTTTCAGTTTGATATACAGGGTAAACCTGTGAAAGGTTTTTGTATGAGGATACATGATGATTTTCATGAAACCTATGCGGTAATAGTGGACGGCTACCATTCGTTTTGCGTATGGCTGGATAAACCCTCTGCCACCTGGCGATCTTCTAAATATGTAAATGTAGAGCCAGGAGTGCTGGAAAAAATTATTAATCAGCTCGATACATATAAAACCGCAGAAGCCTAGAAAAAAGAAATTATTAATTGAAGAGCCCCTTTGGAGAAGATCTAGAGGGGCTCTTTTGTGTTTTTCGAAATACTTCTGCCTATTTTACCAGGTGATATTTTAATGGAAAAATAAATAAGATAGCAATACGGCGGCAATAATTCCGGCAAGATCTGCCAGCAGCCCCATTGGAATAGCATAACGGGTACGTTTAATACCAACAGAACCAAAGTAAAGGGCTACAATATAAAATGTTGTATCTGCGGAGCCATTAAATACACAGGAAAGACGGCCTACAAATGAGTCGGGCCCAAATGTTTTCATTGTATCTACCATCATTGCTTTGGCACCACTGCCGCTTAATGGTTTAATCAATGCTGTAGGCAGGGCAGGTGTGAAATCGGTATTTACGCCAAGGTGTACAAAACACCAGGTAAAACCATCTACAATATAACCGAGAACACCAGAATTACGTAATACACCAATTGCAACCAGCATACCAACAAGGTAGGGTATGATCGTTATACAAGTTGTAAAACCCCCTTTTGCCCCTTCAATAAATGCATCATAAACGTTCACTTTTTTACGTACAGCTCCAAGTATAAAAGCAATAATAATGAAAAAGAGAATGAAATTGGAAGCAACTTTCGATACTGTCTCTATCTGTTCTTTTGTTAAATAATTTGTGAAATAATAGATCATCCCAACAATGAAGAGGGTTATACCACCTAACCAGGAGATCACAACAGTATTAAATAAATTGATCTTTTGCTTAATTGCAACCGCGATTAACCCCACTACTGTTGCTACATAGGTAGCGATCATGCAGGGTATAAATATATCTGAAGGGTCTGCTGCACCTAATATCGCCCTTTGCGCCATAATGCTTAATGGAATTAGTGTTAAACCAGATGTGTGCAGCACCAGGAACATGATCTGTGCGTTGCTCGCTGTTTCTTTTTCCGGATTAATCTCCTGCAGGCTCTGCATCGCTTTTAAGCCAAATGGCGTTGCTGCGTTGTCTAGACCAAGCAGGTTTGCAGAAAAGTTCATGACCATATGGCCTGTTGCAGGATGATTTTTAGGTACTTCAGGAAAAATCCTGCTAAAAAACGGGCCAATAATACGGGAAAGGAAATTGATAGCGCCTGCCTTTTCACCGATATTCATAATGCCCAGCCAGAGCGTCATAATACCGACTAATGGCAAAGCAATGTCCATCACGCCAACTTTGGCTGATTCAAATGTGCCGTCTATGATGAGCTTGAATATCTCTGTGTCTCCAAAAAATATTAGCCGGATAAGGGCTACGACAAACGCAATCAGAAAAAACGCGATCCACAGATAATTTAATGCCATTAGTTTTAGTTTGAAGCTATGAAAGTAACAAAAAAGGATCTGCAATCATCAGAATGCAGATCCTTTTTAATAAATTATTAAGTTAATAAGTGGTTATGGCTTATCGTCGGTCAGTTCGAAGCCCCATGTTTTACCCTTTTCTGTTGCAGGGATTCCGCCAGTCATCCATACTGGCGCTTTTGCACCCTTCAGATAATAATCAAAGAATTGCTGTTCACGGATCTGGATATCTTTTCTATTCTGGCGGAGTACAAGGTTATGTGCTTCGTTGTTATAGTTTAATAACCATACTGGTTTGCCTAATCTTCTTAGGCCGGTAAACATTTCAATTCCCTGGTACCATGGTACGGCACCGTCAGCGTCATTAGACATGATCACTACTGGGGTGCTAACCTTGGGTAGCGCAAATAGAGGAGAGTTTTCTATGTATAATTCTGGTTTTTCCCATAGCGTGGCACCAATCCTGCTCTGTGTTTTTTCGTATTGGAATTGTCTGTTCATCCCAGACTCCCAACGCATACCGCCATAAGCAGAGGTCATGTTGGCTACTGGTGCGCCAGCCCACGCTGCCGCATACATATTGGTGCGCGTAATTAGATGTGCCACTTGGTAACCACCCCAGCTTTGACCTTGTATGCCTATTTTTGTGCCATCTACCCAGCTGTTTTTCTTTAGTGATTCTACTCCGGAATTGATAAATTCTTCAGCAGATTTTCCTGGATAACCTTTTTCGTAACTAATATCTGGTGCAAAAACCAAATAACCATTACTCACAAAATAAGAGATATTTAACCTCGATGGAGTAGGAGCTGGCGGGTTATAGTTATATAGACCATCAGTCAGCTTTTCATAAAAATAAGCAATCATCGGATATTTTTTTGCCGGATCAAAGTTCTCGGGTTTGTATAAAATGCCTTCAGACTGGAAACCTTTTGGTGTAGTCCATTTAACCAGTTCTGCAGTGCCCCAGTTATAATTTTGCTGCTGAGGGTTAGTATTACTTAACTTGACATCTGTTTTCAGATCGGCAGAAACGTATACATTTGGTGAAACTGCATAGTTGCCTTTATCATAAATGTAACGTGCAGCATCTTTTGCTTTTATCAATCCGGAATATTTGAACTTATCCATCACAACCAATTCAGGATTTTTATTATCACCTGCATTAGTTTTATAAAAACCATTTTCTTTGGTTGTATTGTTAAAGGCCTGCAGCCAGATTGGCTCACCTTTTTTAATAAAACGTGCTTCAGGATCTACTTGTTCATATCGAAAAGTGATCTTTGTTTGTCTGCCAAACCCGTTTGTAATATTTTTAGGGGCACCTTTACCATCAGGAGAGAAACTCCAGATATCGTACCTGTCATAAATTAGTACCTGTTTATCATCTTCCGTCCAGCCCGCTGCACCATAGGCAGAAGGATCGTCTGGAACGTCGTTGTCCTCATCGGCAAATTTAATCGCTGCGTCGGCATTTAATGTGGTCACTTTACCTGTAGATACGTTATAAGTTGACCATAGCGAGGTTTTTTTATCAAAGTACAATACATAGTTTCCACCTGGTGATGCCATAGCGTAACCTGTTAAAGCACTGATGATTTTCTTCTTGCCGCCTGTCTTCGTATCTACCAAATAATGGTCGCGCAAACTGCCCCCCATCCATTGTGCTTGTACACGGTTGCCATAATCGGTAGAAGCCAATACAAATGAAGCATCACCTTCTTTAACGAGGTTCGCTTCCGGAAGCTTGATGTCGGTTAAAGGAATGATTTTCGGGTCGCTACTAAAGATATCAATTACACTTAAGTAACTCCTTTTAGCTTCTTTGTCGGCGTTTTTCAATTGCATTGGCTGCAGATAATCGTCTTTATATCCCCATACATCAAGTTTTGCATTTTCAAAATCTACCAGGGTAGTGTCCTTAGCTTTTTTTAATGGAGCAATACCAAAATATAGCTTTGTGCCTTCTTTGCTAAAAGTTAAGTTTCCATCACCGCTAACGGTCCATTTAGCAGGAAGACCATCTATTTCATTGTCTACTAAGATTTGGGCGGTATCTAAATTAAGCGTACTGAAATAGACGCTATAATCTTTGATTTCTGTTTTTTCCGGAGAAGTTTCTCCTAGAAAGGCCACTTGCTCTGCGTCTTCATCAAATATGAAGTTTTTAAAGGTTCCTTTAGTATTTACAAGCGTCTTAAGAGTTCCTTTTTCTGTATTCAAAAGAAATACGCCGGGCTTAACTGTTTTATCTTTTTTAGACCCGGAAACACTAAAAATGAGTTGTTTTCCGTTTTTGCTAAAGCTGTAGTCAGAAACGTATTTAAATGTTCTTTCTACACCAGTCAGCAAATTTCTCAAAATCAGGTCGCTACCTTCTTTTTTATCTTTCTCTTTTCCACCCGGCTCATCCTGGGGATAATCTTCATCTTCGCCATCCTTTTTATCCGTTACTGGTACTGCAAGCTTTTTCTTTGCAGTATCTACTGGTGATTCTTTTTGGTAGGCGAGGTAGGCACCAGCATTTTCAGGAATTTGAAAAGATTTTACGCGTGGTATTTTTATAATCGCTGAATTTATAAGATTTACAACTCCTAATGAGTCTTTGGCTGTTTCTTCAGGTTTTTTCTTTTTAATCTTTTCCTGGCGGGTAGCTGCGTATGAAGGTTTGATCATATAAGCTGCAAATTTTGAATCTGCACTAAATTTGAGCATCTCGCCACGGGGTATGCTGATCTTTGAATTACCGATCAGGTTATTTAAGTATAAATTTGCGTCTCCTTGCTGCTGGTTAATGGCATAAGCTGCCCATTGTCCATTGTTTGATAGTTTCTTTACGCCAACACTTTCCCAGGTATCGTAAATCGTATGATCTAACGGTTTTTTCTGGGCGAAGGTGACTGTCGCAAAGAATAAGAGAACAAAAGTGAGATTTTTTTGCATGATCGGTATTTAGATTTAAAAGGTGATGTTATTCCAAGGCTAAAAATTGCAAATTTTTATTGTAATACACCATATGTATATCAAATTTTACACAATTCCATCAGATATAGAGATATAATTATAAATATAGTCTGCCAGGTTGTAAGCATTGCAGGATTGCTGCGTTGGCTTAGCGGCAGGCAAATTGGTTATATCCGTAAAACAAGAAAGGCTATCTCTTGTAGGAGATAGCCTTTGCTTAATAATCGAGTTCGATTATTTGCCTTTTTTCTCTTGTGTTTTAACTTGTTGTTGCTGACGCATATAGTCGTCTAAACGCGTTTGAAACTTAGATTTTTTCTTTGTCTCTTCAGGTTTTTTCTTGTTTTCTTTAAGAATGTTATGAATTTTCTCATCGTTAACCATTGATTTAATCAGGTACTGTTGTCCGAATGTCATCATGTTGGCTAAGAAATAATAATAGTTCAAACCTGCAGGATAGCTGTTCAAAACACCTAAGAATACGATTGGCATAATATAACCTATGTATTTCATCTGGCCTGTTGCACCAGATACCTGGTTATTGAAATATGTATAGATCAATGTAGAGATTGTCATCAGGATACACATTAAACTTAAGTGATCACCAATGAAAGGGATACTGAACCCAAATTTAATGAAATCGTCATAAGTCGAAAGATCATGCATCCATAAAAAGCTCTGTCCTCTTAATTCGAATAAATTCGGGAAAAAGAAGAAAAATGCCATTACTATCGGTAGTTGAAGCAGCATCGGCAAACATCCGCCTAATGGGTTTACGCCTACCTGTTTATACAATTTTAAGTATTCTTGCTGTAATAAGGTTGCATTGTCTTCACCTACTTTGGCTTTGATCTCATCCATTTCTGGTTTTAAGATTCTCATTTTAGCCATAGAGATATAAGACTTGTAGGTTAAGGGAGATAACACAACCTTTAATGCAAGTGTTAAAACGAAGATGATTAATCCATAGTTCCATCCGAATCCTTCAAGGAAGTTAAATACAGGAAGAACAACAAACCTATTGATATATTTAAGCGGAACGTAGCCCATTTCTACCAGCTTCTCAATTTCATGCCCTTGCGCTTTAAGAACTTTAAACTGGTTAGTTCCAAAATAGAACTGCATTTTATAGTTTTGAGCAGCAAGTTGATTGAAAGGGAGATTAACTATAGCAGAGTATCCTTTCACTTCACCCGGTGTAGTCAGGATAGTGGAAGTCATGCTTGCTTTTACAAAAGGATCTGACGGGATCAGGATAGAAGAGAAAAAGTGCTGCTTAAAAGCAATCCATTCAATTTTTTCTTTTGCTAATACTTCTGTTTCATCTTTTGCTAAACTTAAGTGATCCGGACTTTCGTCTACGTATTTGTAGTATGGGCCTGAATACTGTGCTTCATTTTTCAATGATTTCTCTTGTTGTAAAAGTACAGTTTGCCAGTTTAAAGCGATGCTGTCGCGCTGAATTACCTGGTTCATTCCGTTCAGATTGATATTAAAAGCAACATCATGGGAATTTGGAGATAAAGCATAAACAAACTCAATGTATTTATCAGCGCTATAAGTAGCACGCATCACCATTGAATTAGCAGTTTGTAAAGTACTGAAGTAAAGATCATTGGTCTTAACCAATTTACCACCGATATTTAAAGTCAGCCCAAAAACATTAGCATCACCATCAAATAAAACTACCGGTTTACCCAGGTAATTTTTTTCTCCTTTGATTTCTACTGATTTAATTTTACCACCTTGATTGGTGAAAGTTAATTTTAAAGCTTCATTTTCCAGTACGCTGGTTTTAGCAGTACCAGTTATGTTTGCACCAAAAGGTCCTTTCAATGCTGCTGAATCTACTATTGGAGTGACCACATCCTGTGCCGCAGCAACAGGAGCCTTCTTTATACCTGCTTTATTGGCAGAATCAAGAGCAATCCGCTCACGTTCTTTCTTAATTTCTGCCTCTCCCGGCTTAAAGAAATAGAAAGAACCAGCCAAAACGATCATAATCAGGAATAATCCTGTAAATGTATTTTTATCCATTATTGTGGTTTAAACGCGTATTAGTTTGTTTTTTTCTTCGCATACTCCATCGCAGCGGCGACAAATTTAACAAAAAGTGGGTGAGGATTAGCAACAGTTGACTTTAATTCGGGATGAAATTGTCCACCAACGAAAAATGGATGGTTTTTAAGTTCGATGATTTCTACCAGATTGCTGTCAGGATTTGTTCCTGAAGCAATCATTCCCGCTTCTTCATATTTATTTAAATATGCGCTGTTAAATTCATAACGATGTCTGTGACGCTCGTTGATATGTGGCTTACCATAAGCTGCATAAGCTTTGGTGCCTTTTTTAAGATCACATGGGTACGAACCTAAACGCATAGTGCCACCCTTATTAGTTACTGTTTTTTGATCTTCCATCATATTGATAACCGGATCAACAGTATCTTCATCAATTTCTGTAGTATTTGCAGTTGGCAAGCCTAATACATTACGTCCGAATTCAATTACCGCACATTGCATACCTAAACAGATACCAAAGAACGGAACTTCATTTTCACGTACATAACGGATAGAGTCAATTTTGCCCTCAATACCACGGCTTCCAAATCCAGGGGCAACCAGGACACCATCTAAATGCTGTAATTTTTCTTTAGCATTATCAGGATAGATCTCCTCAGAGTGGATATATTCAATTCTTACTTTACATTCATTTTTTGCACCAGCATGGATAAACGACTCGATGATTGATTTATAGGCATCAGGCAATTCAACATATTTACCAATCAAACCGATCCTTACTTCAGCAGTAGGATTTTTCAGACGACCTAAGAAATCTTTCCAGCTTTCCATATCCGGTTCGTTTCTTTGCGGAAGTTTAAGCTTGCTCAATACTGTTTTATCCAGTTGCTCTTTCATCATCAATAAAGGAACAGAATAGATAGAAGAAGCATCCATAGATTCGATAACCGCATTTACGTTCACATTACAGAATAATGCAATCTTTTTACGGATATCCATATTGATGTGGTGCTCTGTACGGCAAACCAGAATATCTGGCTGGATACCATATTCCAGTAGCATTTTAACAGAATGCTGTGTTGGTTTAGTTTTAAGTTCACCAGCAGCAGCAAGGTAAGGAACTAAAGTTAAGTGGATAACAATTGCATTGTTGGCACCAGCTTCCCATTTAAATTGTCTTACAGCTTCAACAAAAGGTAGGGATTCAATATCACCTACAGTTCCGCCAAGTTCAGTGATTACGATATCAAACTCTCCTGTATCGCCCAGGATACGCATATTGCGTTTAATCTCATCTGTAATGTGGGGTACAACTTGTACAGTTTTGCCTAAATATTCTCCCTGACGTTCTTTATTAATTACATTTTGATAGATACGGCCGGTAGTAATGTTGTTTGCCTGTGATGTAGGAACATTTAAGAAACGCTCATAATGGCCCAGATCTAAATCAGTTTCTGCACCATCTTCTGTTACGTAGCATTCGCCATGCTCATATGGATTTAATGTTCCGGGATCGATATTGATATAAGGATCAAATTTTTGGATGGTTACCCGGTAACCTCTAGCTTGTAAAAGTTTGGCTAATGAAGCGGAGATGATGCCCTTTCCTAAAGAGGAAGTAACACCGCCCGTAACAAAAATATACTTAGTCATGTTTGTGAGTTTGTGAAATAAAAGCAGTTTTTAAGGCTCTTTTATTGTTTTTGTACGGGATACAAAGCTACGTAAAATTGTGACACCAGCCTAAGGGATTGCGAAAATTTTTAATCGTATAAAAGTAGAAGCTAGTAGTGGGAAGGGGTAAAATGAAAAAAAGACCAGATGAAATACCTGGCCTTTTTTAATTTTATATTTGGTTAGAATATGCTTGGTTGATCAAGTGCTAAAACCGTTGTTTGTAACACTAAGGTAAAACTAGTATTATTTTTTTAAAATAGTATACGGATGCTCATAAAAATTTAATATTTGTTGTAATTGCTTGATTTACAGTATGAATAATTATTGTGTATTAAACCGCGTTTTACAATTATTACCTGTTTTTTAACTAAAGTTAACCTTGTTGATAATCGTTATATTGACGTTTATTAACACACTTAGTGTTTAGTGTACACTAAGCTTTGCTTCTATTTGCAGCATTCGTAATAAGGCTTAACTTTTTTTTCAGCAGTGGACCACGCGATGTAAATTTTGCTCTCTTTTCCTATGCGGTATTGGAATCCATTTACGCCGGAGCGCTTCAATTCTTCAAAAAACTTTTTATCAGGTGTATTTTTATCTGGTTCTTCTGTTTCTGTCACTGCAGGTTCTAGCAGGTTCTCTTCTTCGAAAAAAAGATTGAGTTCCTCTTTGATGAAATTTATCTGTTTTTTCTCTTTTCCAAGATCAAGATCTTCTTTGTAATTGTCGAGAAGTTCCTTTGCTTTAATTATTTTTGAGTATACGGCTTTTCCATCTGCAGGAGTTATGGTAAAGATGAACTCCATGTTTTTAGGCTTATTTCCCTTAAGAACAAGTTTAAATGTGTCCAGTTTTAGGGTATCGGTAAAAGACCACAGTACGGTTTTTGTTCTGGAAGTGTCTGGGATATGGGCGTCTTTTCCGCTATTTGAACAAGCTGTTAAAAACGTACAAAGAATAAGCAGGTAACTATAGATTTTAATCATATAAAGGCAGTGTCTTAACAAGATAAGAAATTAATTGCCTTTAAGCCTGATAATTTTTTCAAGATCTTCGGGAGTGTCTACTGCAATAGTCTCCAAAGCTGTAGTTTTTGTTTGTATTTTAAAGCCATTCTCTATCCAGCGCAATTGTTCGAGGCTCTCTGCGAGTTCGAGTGGGGAAGGTTGCATCAGTGTAATTTGCAGCAAGGCTTCACGTGTATATCCGTATATACCAATGTGCTTGTAGAATTGATGTACAGCAAGCCAGTTTTCCGGTTCACTGTTACGTATATAAGGAATGGGGTGCCTGCTAAAATAGATGGCTTGCTGACTGGCATTAATTACGACCTTTGGAATGTTGTGGTTAAACAATTCTTCTTTGTCGTGGATCTTTTTGATCAGGGTAGCCAGTTTTACTTCAGGATCCTGAAAACAGGAACTAAGCAGATCTATTTGAATGGGGTCTATATAAGGCTCGTCACCTTGTATGTTAATGATCACATTAAAGCCTGTTATTTTTGAAGCTACTTCTGCGCAGCGGTCAGTACCGCTTTGATGATCTGCTCTTGTTAAAACATACTCCCCACCAAAGCGTTCCACTTCTGCAACAATCCGCAGATCGTCGGTAGCAATTACCACCTTATCCAGGCTCCCTGCACTGCAAGCTTGCTCATATACCCGCTGAATCATGGTTTTGCCATCAATATCAATTAACGGTTTACCGGGAAATCTGGTCGACGCGTAACGGGCAGGTATAATTCCAAGCTTGGCCATATTAGAATAATCCGTGAATTTCTGCTTCTATTGATTGGATCACAGCACCAAGATCTTCCGGGTTGTTCGTAAAATCAAGTTTATCCTTATCCAGGATCAGCAGTTTACCTAATGAATAGTCTTTGATCCAGGCCTCGTATTTTTCGTTGAGTTTTGATAAATAATCTAAACGGATACTTGCTTCATAATCCCTCCCGCGTCGCTGGATATTGTTTACCAGCGTAGGTACAGAAGCACGAAGATAAACCAACAAGTCAGGTGGTTTGATGAACGAAGTAATGTTATCAAAAATATCCTGGTAGTTTTTATGGTCACGTGTAGTCATTAGTCCCATTTCATGCAAATTCTCCGCAAAAATATGAGCATCCTCATAAATCGTCCTGTCTTGTATAACATTGCGTTTATGTGTTTCAATATCTACAATTTGCTGAAAACGACTATTCAAAAAATAGATTTGCAAGTTAAAACTCCAGCGTTTCATGTCGCTGTAAAAATCTTCCAGATAGGGATTGTTATCTACTGCCTCGTACAAGGCTTCCCAGGCGTAATGCTTGGCAAGCATGCTTGTTAATGTAGTTTTACCGGCACCTATGTTTCCAACTATGGCTATATGCATATGATTTTATCTGATGAGCTTAAGATAGTAATTTTTTGATCTGTATGGTTAAAATGGTCTGAAGCCAATGAGCGCTCTGACTTCTTTTATTGTTTTTCTGGCACTTTCCCTAGCTTTCTCCGCTCCATGATTAGCTACTTTACGTAAATAATCATCGTCTTTAGCAATCTCTTCAATGCGTTCACGGATAGGCGAATTGAAAATAATCATGTCTTCCGCAAGCTGTTTTTTAAAGTCGCCATAACGGATAGCACATTTATTGTACAATTCGTCGAAGTGTGCAATGGTATCTGGTGCAGAAACGATCTTCATTAAGTCAAACAAGTTCTGTATCGCCTCAGGTTTAGCTTGGTTCTGCTCTGTGGGACCACCATCTGATACCGCTTTTAATACTTTTTTGCGAATAATCTCCGGAGAATCCGATAAGTAAATGCAGTTAGCATCACCCTCTGATTTCCCCATTTTACCTTTTCCATCTAAGCCAGGTACTTTAACCAGGTTGGCAGAATAGCTAAATGCAAATGGTTCCGGGAAGTACTCAGCATTGTATAAGCGGTTAAAGCGGTTTCCAAAAGTCCGGGTAAATTCCAAATGTTGTTCCTGGTCTTTTCCTACAGGTACTTTTGTTGCTTTATGGATCAGTATATCTGCCGCCATCAATGAAGGATAGGTAAGCAATCCGGCATTTACGTTGTCGGGCTGTGATCTTATTTTGTCTTTAAATGAGGTGCTTCTTTCCAGCTCGCCCATATAAGCGTTCATGTTGAGGTAAAGGTAAAGTTCGGTCACCTCTGGTACGTCAGACTGAATATAGATGGTGCATTCTTCCGGGTTGATGCCACAAGCAAGATATTCTACTAAAACATGTTTAACGTAACCATGCAGATCGCCAGGGGTAGGGTGTGTGGTTAAGGAGTGCAGGTCGGCAATGAAAAAATAACAATTGTATTCATGCTGCATTTTTACAAAGTTGCTTACTGCACCAAAGTAATTCCCTAGATGTAATTTTCCGGTCGGACGGATTCCACTTACTACTATTTCTTTCATCTTAATTTATTTTTGAGAATCGGTTGAAGGATTCAAGAGGCCGAAATTAATAAAAAAGCATTGTTTAATATGTTAATTGTTACTTTTTTAGTTAAGAGTAGTGGTTGTGAGGGTGTTTGTAAGGTAAAAAAAATAAGCGTCTTGTATTCTTGCTGCATTATCGCCCTGAAGGGGGCCACAACGCTAGGCAAGAATACAAGACGCTTATTTTTTTTAAGATTACCTCTAGCAAACGACGCTGGAACATCCGAGGGGGAAGGGAAGGGAAGGGAAGGGAAGGGAAGGGAAGATAATTTAT